>Ga0209382_10000095_pt1 | contig 126096 bp, 109 predicted proteins | sample SoiMetdeltSBSDD5_FD_187599 | JGI IMG/M metagenome (GOLD analysis project Ga0209382, IMG submission 187599) | Bulk soil microbial communities from a Populus tree surrounding site in Tennessee, USA - Soil MetaG P. deltoides SBSDD5 (SPAdes) (version 2) | ecosystem: Environmental > Terrestrial >... | reverse complement strand
GATGGATCTTAAATTCAGCACCTGAGGCCGCTACTCGGCCGTAATGGGCCGGCGCAACAAGCGTCTTCTGTGCCGAGATCAAGTAGGCGACGTCGATGTAATTATAGACATAGAATGTGACATTTTCCTTGGTATTGTTATAAATTACGGCGGCTTCAACTCCGATGCCCTTGATAGCTCCCGCAAGCATCTCCTTAATTTGGTCAAGGCCCTTGTTGGCGTCAGCTTTTAATCCTGCTTCATCATCGCCCATGGGACCAACTCCTTCGTGTCGCCTTGCCATCGAGGCCTGAAAATTATAGTAGACGGCCCAATAAGGGCGGTCTGTTCAATATTGCACACCCAGTGAACAACCCAAGATCAGACAATTGTCCTGCGCAAAGCGGAGCAGTGGCATCAAAACGGATCAGTACCGTCGCCGCTAGCCTTGAGAACGCCGGAAGAAAATGACCGAGATTGCGGCTTGCCGCTCGCCTCGTTAGGAGGGGGCCTCGACAGCCTACGCCTCCCGCTGCACGCTGATCCGGAACCGCTCTCGCTCGGGGATGTCGTGTTCCTCAATGGCGCGCTTAATCGCCGCTTCGCTGTCCCGCGCAGTGACCGTGAAGGGCAGGCGCTCCGCCTTGCGCTTCAACAGGTAGACGCTCCAACGGGGCTGGATGACTTCGCGGGGCTTTTTCATAGCGCACAAGATAGGACGCGGCTGGCGGGGAATCCGAGTCGTTTCATGTCGCAAGCATGTCGCACGGAGCCGCCGGCACCTGTTGGCGGCCGTTGAAAATGCTTGGGAAAATATGGGAGCGACATACTGCGACATACGCCTTGAGCCGCATCGCCAGAAATCGCGGAAAGCGTTGGGGGACAGGGGTTTCCTAAGTGGCTGGGGGACTAGGATTCGAACCTAGATTAACGGAGTCAGAGTCCGCTGTTCTACCGTTGAACTATCCCCCAACGGGGCCGTCGCTTGGACCGTCCGCGCCCGTACGTTGGCGACGCCGGGATGGTCCCAAGATGCGGTGGGCGCCGTCGATATAGGGCGTTTCCGCCGCCCGGTCCACTCCCGGCCGCACCACTCCCGGCCGCACCGCGGCGGCTCCAGCGTGTTGCCGCTTGGCATCGGCGACCGCGGCAATAGAATATGTTGGCGAAAGCCCGGTCGCGAGCGCTCGCCGGAGACATCGCCATGCTCGACGTTCGGCCGACCGGACATGCCCTCGGCGCCACGATTGATGGCGTCGATCTTTCGCGCGCGCTGACCGACCGCGAATTCGGTGCGATCCTCGGCGCGCTCGGGCGCTACGGCGTGCTGTGCTTCCCCGGCCAGGAGCTCGACACCGCGGCGTTGAAGGCCTTTGCCGGCCGCTTCGGGGAGCTCGAGGTCAACGTCGCCGGCGCGTTCCAGGATCCGGTCCATCCGGAGGTGATGATCCTCTCCAACATCAAGGAGAACGGCCACCCGATCGGGCTCGCCGATGCCGGGCAGGATTGGCACACCGACATGTCCTACAGCTCAACGATCGCGTTCGCCAACGTGCTCTACGCGCTCAAGGTGCCGCGCCGCAACGGCCGGCCGCTCGGCGCGACCGAGTTTGCCGGCATGCACGCGGCCTATGACGGCCTTCCCGCCGACCTGAAGACGCGGCTCGCGGGCGCGACCATCCTGCACGACTTCGCGAAATTCTGGGACAAGATGCGCGCGCAGCCGGGCAGCACGCGCCCGCCGCTCACCGAGGAGCAGCGCCGCAGGAAGCCGCCGGTCTCGCATCCGGTCTTCCTCACGCACCCGATCACCGGCCGCAAGATCTTGTACGCCAATCCGGGCTACGCGGTGCGCATCAACGAACTGCCCGCGGCCGAGAGCGACGCGCTGCTCGAGCTTCTGTTCGCGCATCAGCTGCAGCCGAAATACCGCTACGCCCATCGATGGACCGAGCGCGACGTCTTGATGTGGGACAACATCGGCACGCTGCACTACGCGCATCCGGACTACGGGCCCGACGAGCACCGCCTGATCAAGCGCTGCCAGGTGATGGCCGACCGGGTGTTCGACCCGGCATTCGCCGCCCGCGCCACGGCTCAGGTGGAGTAGAGTGCGCAAAGGCGCGGGTACCGCGCCGTGCGCACGTATGTTTCCCAGGTTGCCCGCGCGCACGCGCCGCCACCGCGGCGTTTTGCGCACCCTACGGTGGGCGCCTCGCGAGCCGAGCGCGGTCAGGCGGGCTCGGCACTGATCACGATGCTGACGTTCTGGCCGCCGAAGCCGAACGAGTTGGAGACCGCATGGCGCACGCGCGCGTCGCGCGCGACGTTCGGCACCACATCGAGCGGGATGGCAGGATCCGGCACGTTGTGATTGATCGTCGGCGGCAGGCGCTGGTGCGCGATCGAAAGCAGCGTGAACGCGGCCTCCACCACGCCCGCCGCCGAGAGCGTATGCCCGATCATCGACTTGTTGGAGGATATCGGAACGTCGCGGGCGCGCGCGCCGAACACCGTCATCACGCCGAGGCATTCCATCTTGTCGTTCTCCGGCGTGCCGGTGCCGTGGGCGTTGACGTAGTCGATCGCGTCCGGCTCCAATGCGGCGTCGGAGAGGGCCTGGCTGATGCTGGCGATGATCGCCTTGCCGTCCGGGCTCGACCGCGTCAGGTGGAATGAATCCGCCTTCTCGCCGCATCCGGCGATCACGCCGAGAACCCGCGCTCCGCGCGCCCGCGCCGATGCCAGGCTCTCGACCACGAGCGCGCCGGCGCCTTCCGCCATCACAAAGCCGTCGCGGTCCTTGGCGAACGGACGGGCGGCACCGGCCGGCGGCTCATTGCGCGTCGAGAGCGCGGACAACAGCGAGAAGCGGACCACCGCCTCCGGGCTGACCGAGCCGTCGGTGCCGACGCAGAGCGCCGCCTCGGCTTCGCCGCGGCGGATGGCCTCGAGCGCGAGCTGAATGGCGGCGCCGCCTGACGCGCACGCGGTCTGCAGCGAGATCGGCGAGCCCTTGGTGCCGAACGTGTCGGCAAGGCGGTCGGCAACCGATGCCGACATGAAGCGCCGGTGGTAGGCGGCGAACGAGCGCGCGCGCGCAGTGCGCAGCAACGCATCGTAGCCCAACGTCTCGTCCGGATCGGACGCCATGGCGACGTCGAATCGTTGCGGCCAGTTCACTTCCGCCGGCGGTGTCGCGACAAACAACGGCCCGGGGAAATCGCCGCGGTTGGCGCCCGCCTGGGCGATCGCTTCCTCCGCCGCCAGCATCGCCATGTTCTCGCAGCGGGCGGCAAGACAGGGCGGATCCGCCGGCATGAAATCGACGGTGCCGGCAATCTGCGTCCTTAAACCCTCGGTCGGAAAGCGCGTGATCTTGCGGATGCCGGACTGGCCGGCGGTCAAGCGCTGCCAGTTCTCGGCGGTTCCCGCGCCGAGAGAGGTGACGATACCCATCCCGGTCACGACGATGATCGGCCGGCCGCGGTCATCGACGAAAGAGGTCATCCTGCCCCTTTGAGCGTGACAGCCTCGACCAACGCCATTCCCTCACCCCTGCAATGGCCGACCCCCGTGACCACAACCTGGCGGACGGCGCCCCCGGATGAACCTTCCGCCGGCTCTCCGCGCGCGGGGGCAAACAGCCTCCCGTGCTTTGCAGTCAGCGCCGCGATGGCGGCGTTGAGGAGAAACTGCGGCTCCATCGCGTGCCCCATATAGGTCCCCGTCGCCCGGAACGGAACGCCCGCCTCCTCGAGCAGGAAGCTCAACTCCTCCTTGGTGGCCGGCTCGACACCCGTGGCGCCCGAAATCGCCGCCGCATTCCCGGGCTCGACGTCGGGTCGCAGCGCCTCCCACATGCGGCGAAGCTCGGCCCGCACCGAGCCTGCGCGCCGCGGCCCACGGGCGGCAAGCACCTTGCTCACGCGGGCATACGGGCTGGCGCCGCGCCGCTCGGCATGCGCGCGCGCTTCCAGCACGACGAAGATGCCGGCCGAGCCGAGTGCGAAAGCGCCCGTCGGCCCTCGCTCCCACACCGACACATGCGGGCCGCGCAAGTTGAACCCGCCGAACTCGTAGAGCAGGAACAGGTCCTTGCGTTCGCCGTTGTGGGCGCCGCCGACGATGCTGACCTCGCTTTGGCCGGACGCAATACGCGCGACCGCGATCCGCAAGGCGTCGAGCCCGGCCGATTCCTCGCCGATGAACGTGCGCGAGGAGCCGGTCAATCCGAACAGAATCGATATGTAGCCGGCCAGCAGGTTGGGCAGCTGCGCCAGGAACAGCCGCGGCCGCAAATCGTTCATGAGCCTTTCGTTGAGGAACGCCGCCGGATCCGCGGCCTTCGACCAGCCCGCCAGGATCACGTCCTCGTTCGGCAGGTCGCGCTCGCCGGTACCGGTGGCGACGATCAGGTCGGCGTTCGCGAGCACCGCCTCGTCGCTCCTCAAGCCGGCGTCGTCGAGCGCCGAGCCGGCCGCATAGGTCCCGATCCGCTGCCACGGCTCCATTTGCCGGACGTGCTTGCGCCCGACCTGCCGCTCGAACTCCACCGCAGCCAGCGGATGCACCACGTAGGGCGCAAACGTCGTCGTATCGACGACGATCCGTCCGGCGTCGAGCGCGTCCCAATGGGCGGCCGGGCCGTCGCCGAGCGCCGAGACGATGCCGATCCCGGTGATCCAGACCTCGCGAGCCGTGTCGGTCATTGGCGCTTGCAACGGGCGTGCGGAGGCATGGGACTTGAACGCTTCGCGGCGGCGGGTTCGGGCAAGTCAGCTCGACTTCGCAAAGGCCATGCGAAGAAGGCACGCCAGGCCGCTCTGAAACCCTGCCGCCGAATCCCGCAGGTAACGGCGAAAGTCGGTGAACACCTCTTCGCCCACGATCGCCACCGCTTCGTCCCGATGCGCATTCAGGTTCCGCTCCCAGATCCGCAAGGTGCGGAAGTAGTGTTCGCGGTCGTTACGCAGCGCGATGAGCTCGAACTTTCCGTCCGCGGCAACGATCGGTTCCCAGATCAGCGGCAGCTCGCTCTCGGGAAAGATGCGCTCGAAGATGAACGGATCGACGTCGCGCGGCGTCAACCCGTAGGCGATCGTCTGCAGCGACAGGCGGCCGCGCGAAACCAGCGCCCGATCGCAGAATGCGAAGAAGTCGCGGTAGACGGCAAGCTTGCTTGCGCTGTCGAGGCCGCGGTGCACGAAATGCTCGAAGGCGCCGATCGAGATGATGGCATCGTAGCGTCTCGCCGGCACGTGGTCGCGCCAATGCTCATACCTCACTTCCACGCCCGGCCGGGCGGTGCGCTCGACCCAACGCGCCTGCGACGGGCTCAGCGTCAGCCCGACGGCGCGCTTGACGTCGGCATGCTCGACCAGCCGGTTGAGCAGCGCTCCCCAGCCGCAGCCGACGTCGAGCACGGAATTGGCGCCGGCCGCGCCGGCCGCCGCGATGTGATAGTCGAGCTTGCGGCGCTGGGCTTCGGCGAGATCCTGCGTGCCGTCGAACAGCGCGCACGAATAGATCAAGTCCGCCCCGATCCAGAGCCGGAAGAACTCCTCGCTGAGATCGTAGTGGGCGCTGATCGCGGCGGGCGAGGCGCCCGCTCTGCCGTCTTGGACCTCGCTGTATTGGACCATGTTCTGCTCTTCCGCACCCGGGCAATGCGTCCCGGCGCAGCGCCGCGGCCACTTGCAGAGCACGACCCCCGCACCCAATGCAAGCGCTGATCCTTGGCAAGGAAGAGAGGGGCGGGCGCCGGCCGAGCCGCTTTTGCTATCCGGCGGAAGCAACCGGCGCCAGGACCGCCGGGCGCCGCCGCTTGACCGGCGCGCCGTAGGTGTCCGGAATCGCCTCGCCGAATGTCGCCATCAAATCGGTGCTTTCGTCCTCGGTCGACGGCTGCAGCGCCAGGTCGGTGTACGCGCGCCGGTTGGGGTCTTGCGCGACGCGTTTCCATACCCGCCGGCAGCGCAGGTAGAGCCCGGCCATTGCGATGATGCTGCGCGTCGTCTCGTATACGCGGTGCGGATAGAAGACCAGCGGATGCACCCGCGGCAATCCCTGCCGGCGCTGGGTGCGGACCTTGCGGCGGAATATTCCGCCTTCGAGCGGATGCAGCTTCTCCACCTTGATGGCGGCTTGGAAGCCGGCATAGGCTCCGAACAACGTCTTGATGTTGACGTTGCGGGCGGCGCCGCGGCGCAGCACCGTTTCCAGGTGCTCCGCGTTGAAGAAGATGTCCCAGCACTCCCGGTAGATGCCTTCCCACTCCGCGTCGGTCATCTTCGGATGGTGACTGACCCGGTGGTTGAGGTCGTACTTGCTCATGTCCGGGTCCATCCACACGCCCTTGGAGGCGAGCACCTTGTGGTCCTCGGAACCGGGCAGCGGGGTGAGGAAGAAGAACTCCAGCAAGTCGAGCGGCAGCTCGCGCTTGATAATCTCGATGTTGCGGCGGATCTTTTCCGGCGTGTCCTCTGGAAAGCCGATGATATAGCCCGCATAGGTGGTGGCGCCGACGTCCTTCCACGCCTGCAGCATCTTGCGGTATTCCCAGATCTTGTTCTGCCGTTTCTTCGCCGCCATCAGCGCGTCCGGATCGATATTCTCGAGCCCGATGAACACGCGATTGCAGCCGGCGCGCGCCGCCTTCTCGATGAAATTCGGCATGCGGTGGCACAAGGTGTCGACCTGGATCGTGAACTTGAAGCGGAACCCCTGGTTCTCGCGCAGGTCGATCAACCGATCGAGGATGGCCTCCCAGTTCTTGTTGCGCGCGAAATTGTCGTCGGTGATGAAGAAGCGGCGGATCCCGACCGCCTCATTGGCGCGGATGATCGCCTCGATGTCGTCGGGCGTGCGATAGCGCGATTTGCGGCCCTGCACGTTGATGATCGTGCAGAACGAGCACTGGAACGGGCAGCCGCGACCGGCGTCGAAGCTGGAATAATCCCGCATGGTCTTCTTGACCGCTGCGCGCGGCAGGAACGGCGGCACCGCCCGGCTCATCTCGGGCAGGTCGTTCATGAAGTTGTAGAGCGGCTTGAGCCGGCCGTGCCAGATGTCGCGCAGCAAGCCGTCCATGCGGCCTTCGGCCTCGCCCGCGAACAGCGTGACGCCCATCGCCTGCGCCGCCTTGATGTCGTCCGGCAGCTCGGGGAGCATCGCAAGGCAGCCGGAGACGTGGAACCCGCCGATCACCACCGGAATGCCGGCGGCACGAAACTGCCGCGCCAAATCGCTGGCGCGTGGGAACTGGTTCGACTGCACCCCGACCAGGCCCACGAAGCCGGCGTCCGCGCGCTTGAGGTCGCGAATGATGCGATTGACGCGGATGATCGTGTTGGTCTCGTCGTAGGGAATGACCTCGAAGTCGACGTCCTCGCCCAGGACGCCCCGCCGCGCACAGTCCTCGACCAGGGCGTAGACGCACGCCAGCGAGTTCGCCGGCAGGCCGCTCCTGACCCACTGGATGACGTAGCCGTCGTCGTCGTAGTGTGAGGGCTTGATCAGTACGGCCCGGAACGTCTTGCGTTGCGGCAGGGGCGCCACCGTCGGCAGTTTGGGTCAAATCATGACGCGCTATTCCCATATCATGCGTCGGCGTCGTCCGACAATCGGGCACGGCCCGGGCCAGCGCGGGGGCTTTGCGAGGCCCAAAACATCGCCGCATCTCCGCGGGCGCCGAGCCGATAAGCTCCCGGCGGGCAGACGGTCGCCCATGTCGGTCGACGCCGCCGGTCGCAGCCTTTGCACGTTCCACGGAAAGCCGTAGAGGCGCGCCGGATTGGTCGCGCGGAGGAGGGCAGCCGGGCAGCACGGCCGAGGCGAGAGGCGGGCGCCTCCCGCTATTTCTTGGTGCCGAGGCCGCGCATGAAGCGGTCGGTGATGACGACCGGGTCGCGGTCGGTCGCCCCGGCGCCCGGCTGGTCGTCGATCCGCGCCGCGATCAGCCAAGGTCCGTCGGCCTTGAGCGCCTTGTCGACGAGCTCGTCGAACATCGCCTCGTCGGCGGCCCAGGTGCTCTGTGCGATGCCGGCCCCGCGCGCGATGGTAACGAGGTCGGCGCCGGCCGCGGTCGCGGTCGGCTGTCCGCCGGTGATCTGGTAGCTCTGGTTGTCCATCACCACCACGATCAGGTTCTTCGGCGCCAGCATGGCGATGGTGGTGAGCGAGCCGAGCTGCATCAGCAGCGAGCCGTCGCCCTCGAGCGCGATCACGCGCCGCGCCGGCTGCGCCAGCGCCACGCCGAGCGCGATCGGGCAGGCGAGCCCCATGCTGCCGAGCATGTAGAAATTCTGCGGCCGACGGCCGGCGCACCAGAGATCGAAGTTGGTGTTGCCGATGCCGCCGATCACCGCCTCCTCGCCGGGAAGCTTGGCGACCAGCCGCTTGGTGAGCTCGAAGCGGCTCATCACCTGGGCGTTGCCGGGACCGATCGGCCGCTGCTCGACCACTGACATCAGGTGCTCCTCAGGCCTTGAACACCTTGCCGCCGGTCAACAGCGGCGACAGGATCAGCGCTGCCGGCGCCCGGGTCGCGACCGCCTGCTTGATCGAGCGGTCGACGATGAACTCGACCTCGTCGAGCCGGGTGATGGTGTGGTGCTCGACCGCGAGCGCGGAGAGCACCGGCCGCATGGTGCGGCAGACCAGCGCCTGGCCGAGGTTGAACTCGCCGAGCGTGCCGCGCTCGGAGATCATCATCAGCACCGGGATCTGGAACGCGACCGGGAGCGAGGCGAGCACGTTGGCGAGCGTGCCGAACCCGCTGGTCTGCATCAGCAGGATCCCGCGCATCCCGCCCATCCAGGCGCCGGCGACGATGCCGAGCGCCTCCTCCTCGCGCGTGGCCGCAAAGACGGTGAAGAACGGATCGGCGTGGATGCCGGCGATCAGCGGCTTGAGCACGTTGTCGGGGACATAGGTCACGAGCCGGACGTCGTTCGCCTTGAGCGTCGCCTGCACGATCTCGTGCCAGGCCCGGTTGTCCGATGCGGCCTCTCCGACGGCAGCCATTTCCGCTCCCTTGCTGACCCCTGTGGATGGGGCAGTTTGTGCGATCCATGCCGGCGCGGCAATAATGGCCTCAGCCCGCCGCCGCCATTCAAGCCTCGAGCTCCAGGGTTTCGGTCCATGCCGGTCAACACCAAGCGCGTCTTCTATGTGAAGTACCTGGCGCACGGCGGCTATGCCGAGCTGTTGGCGACGCGCCCGGACGTGCGCCTGGACCGGCTCGAGAATGACAGCGACGACGCCGTCGCGGCGCCCATTCTGGCGGAAGCCCATGGCTACCAGGTCGGTGCCGCGCGCGATGAGTTGAACTTCAAGTATCACGTCGATCGCGACCTCATCGGCCGCACGCCCAACCTGCTGATCGTTTCCAGCAACGGCGCCGGCTACGACACCGTCGACGTCAAGGCGTGCACGGAGGCCGGTGTCCTGGTGGTGAACCAGGCCGGCGGCAATGCCGAATCGGTCGCCGAGCATGCGCTCGCGATGCTGCTCTGCCTGTCGAAGCGCATCATCGAGACCGACCGGATGATGCGCCGCCAGGACGGCATCGAGCGCAATGCCTTCCTGAGCACCGAGGTCTTGGGCAAGACCATCGGCATCGTCGGGCTCGGCAACGTCGGTCGCCGCCTGGGCGAGCTCTGCCGCGGACTTTTCCGCATGCGCGTGGTCGCCTACGATCCCTACCTTTCGGTCGACGAAATGGCCGCGTACGGCGCCGAGAAGGTCGAGCTTGCCGACCTCTTGCGGCAGGCCGACTACGTCTCGATCAACTGTCCGCTCACGGATGAGACCCGCGGCATGATCGGCGCGCGCGAATATGCCCTGATGCCGCCGCACGCCTACTTCATCACCACCGCGCGCGGCTTCATCCATGACGAGGACGCGTTGCTCGACGCGCTCCGTGCCCGCCGCATTGCCGGGGCCGGGCTCGACGTGTGGATGAAGGAGCCGCCGCCGCGCGACCATCCGCTGCTCGCGCTCGACAATGTCCTGGTCAGCCCGCACACCGCCGGCGTCACCAAGGAGGCGCGCATCAGGATGGGCCGCATTGCCGCCGAGCAGATGCTCGACGCGCTCGACGGCAAGCGCCCGCTGCGGATCGTCAATCCGGAGGCGTGGCCGCGCTACGCGGAGCGTTATGAGCGCACGTTCGGTTTTGCGCCGGGGATCTGACCGCCGGACGGAGACAGGAAAAAGGGGAAACGCATGAGCCGCTTGTGCGAGGGACGGGTTGCGATCGTGACCGGCGCCGGCCGGGGACTGGGGCGCGAGCATGCGCTGATGCTGGCCGCGCACGGCGCCAAGGTCGTGGTCAACGATCTCGGCGCCGGCGTCGACGGCACCGGCACCGACGCTTCGCCCGCCAGCCAGGTGGTGGCGGAGATCCGCGCGGCCGGCGGCGAGGCGGTCGCCAACGGCGACGACGTCAGCGACTGGACCGGCGCCGGCAACCTGATCGGCCATGCCATCAAGACCTTCGGCAGGCTCGACGTGCTGGTCAACAATGCCGGCATCCTGCGCGACCGCATGCTCGCCAACATGAGCGAGGACGAATGGGATGCCGTCATCAAGGTGCATCTCAAGGGCACGTTCGCGCCCTCGCGCCACGCCGCGGCACATTGGCGCGACCAGAGCAAGGGCGGCGGCCCGGTGAAGGCGCGCATTATCAACACCTCGTCGACCTCCGGCATCTTCGGCAACGTCGGGCAGACCAACTACGGCGCCGCCAAGGCCGGGATCGCGGCGTTCTCGATCATCGCGGCGCGCGAGCTGTGGCGCTACGGCGTGACCGTCAACTGCATCTCGCCGTCGGCGCAGACCCGCATGACCGAGGGCCTGCGGCAGCTTACCCCGGAGGAGCGCGCGCGCCGCGACACCAAGTGGGTGTCGCCGATCGTGACCTGGCTCGCGAGCGAGCAGTCGCAGGACGTGACCGCGCGCGTGTTCCAGACCGGCAACGGCATCCTTTCGGTATTGGAGGGCTGGCACCGCGGGCCGACCATCGATCAGATCGGCGACCCGACCAAGCTCGGCCCGATCGTCAAGGACATGATCGCAAAGGCGCGCAAGAATGCCGGCATGGACGGCAAGGACTTGGATTGACCCCGCTTGGCGAAGGGCCGCGAGGTGCAACGTCCTATGAAAGCGAACATCCTTCGGACCGCTCCTTAAGGAGCCGCGCGGAACGCGCGGCGTCTTGAAGGATGGCCGCGGGCGCAGCCTGCCCAACTAATTCACCTTGATGTTGAGTTCCTTGGCGAGCCGCGCGTATTTCTCGAAGTCGTCGCGGACCAGGCGGGCGAAGGCGTCCGCGCTGCCGCCGATCGGCTCCTGCGCGGACGCCACCAGGTTGTCGCGGATCGCCGGCTCGGCGAGCGCCTTGCCGATCTCGGCGTTGAGCCGCGCCGCGATCGCCGGCGGCGTTCCAGCCGGCACGAAAGCGCCGAGCCACTGGTCGAGCACCAGCCCCTTGATGCCGGCCTCCTGGTAGGTCGGCACGTCCGGCAGGCTCGCCGAGCGCTCGGCGGTGGTCTGCGCCAGGAGGCGCAGGTTGCCGGCCCGATAGTGCGGAATGAGCGGCGTCGAGCCGAGCGAGCCGAGCTTGACGTGGCCGGCGATGAGGTCGTTGATCGCTTGCCCGCCGCCGCGATACGAAACCTGCTCGAGCGCGATGCCGGCGATCTGCGCGAACCACTGCGTCACCATGTGTTGCGATGAGCCGAAACCGCTGCCGGTCGCGTAGCGCAGCCCCGGCTGCGCCTTGACCAGCGTGACCAGCTCGGCGACCGTGTTGACGCCGAGGGAAGGGTGCGCGGCCAGCACGATCGGCTGGCGCGAGAGCTGGATCACCGGCGTGAGATCCTTGAGCGCGTCGTAGTTGACCTTGTAGACGTGCGGGTTGCTCGCGATCGCGTCGGGCGCGATCAGGACCGTGTAGCCGTCGGCCTCGCTCTTGGCGGCGGCCTCGATGCCGATATTGCCGTTGGCGCCGGTGCGGTTCTCCACGTACACCTGCTGGCCGAGCGCGCGCGAAAGCTGCTCGCCGACGAGGCGCGCGGCGACATCGGTCGAGCCCCCGGCCGCGAACGGCACGATCATGCGGATCGGGCGGCTCGGCCATTGCTGGGCGTGAGCCGGCAGCGGCGCGACCGCGGTCAGCGCCGCGAGCACCGCCATAAACCGAACGAGCATCATCAGAGCTGCCCCTGTGCGCGCCTAAATCGTCGCGGCATCGTAGTTGGGCTTGGTGCGCTCGACCAGTCCGTCATGGCGCGCCGACAACGGGCTACGCGCCCGCCGGCAAGCGCTTCGGAAAGTTCACCGATGCGCACACCGGCCTGAACCCGATCTTGGCGTAGCAGCGGTTCGAGAACGGGTTTGCGTCGTCAGTGTAAAGGCACGCGATCGTCCTGCCCTCCGCATAGGCCCGCTCGACGACCGCGGCCGTGACCGAGCCCGCATAGCCGCGTCCGCGCAGCGCCGCCGGCGTATAGACGCCGTTGATCGCAACCGCGTTGCGGGTTCGCCGTCCGATGCCGGCGACCGACACCGGTTCGCCGTCCACGATCCAGAACAGATGCCGGCCTTCGCCGGCGGCCCGCTCCAGTCGTTCGCGCACCGGCGGGGGATCGTGCGGTACCGCTTCGGCCGCGAACGCCACCATCCAGTCGGCAAACAAAGACGCATCCTCGGCCGTCACCGGCCGCGCGTGGCCCGCCGCGCCGGGGTATTTCGGCGGCTCGATCAGAACTTGAATGTGATGGCGCACGGGATCGAGAAACGCGAGGCCGAGCGCGTTCGCGCGCTCGACCGAACATTGCGCGGTGCGATCCGGGCCGATCACGCCCGGATACGCGACGTCGGCGGTGATATCGGCCAGTTCCCTGCAGCGCGCGGTGTCGAGCTCGCCGAGAACGATCTGCCAGCCGAGCGACATGGCGGCGCATTGGCCGGGCGCGCCCAGGCTCCAGGTGACGACGTCCTGCACGCTCTCGCGCGCCGCCCGCGCGAGGATCGCGAGAATGAGGTTGTGGCGCGCCTCCTGCACTTCGAGCGCGGGCGCGTGATAGCTGAAGAATTCGGCGGGCTGCATGACGGGATAGTAACGCGATCCCCGACCATCGGGGCAAAGCAGCTAACCTGGCTTGCGCGGAGCGAAAGCCGGGCGATCTTGGAGCGTGCTGAGGGAAACCGAAGCGCAGCAATCCAGGCATGCGATGCCGTTTCTGAATTGCTCCGTGGGTAAAGCTTCTCGCAATGACCGGCGGGGCATCATCCCACCACGCCACCCGCGCGCAGCGCGCCGATCGTCTCGCCGTCGTAGCCCGCCTCGCGCAGGACCTCGTCGCTGTGCTGGCCGAGCGCCGGCGCGCGGCGCGGCCTGACCTTCTCGGCGCCGTCGATCCGGATCGGGCTATCGATCGTGAGCATGGTGTCGCCTTCGATCGGCACGAACACGCCGGTCTCCAACATCTGGCGATCGTTGGGGAGGTCGTCCATCAGCGCCATGAAGCCGAACACCAGCCCGTGGGCATCGAGCCGCGCGCGCCACTCGGCGAGGTCCTTGCTCGCGAACACCGCGTCCAGAATCGCGATCAGCTCGCGCGCATGGGCGCGGCGCTCGGCGTTGGTGGCGAAGCGCGGGTCGTCGATCAGCTCCGCCTTGCCGATGCATCGGGCAAACGCCGGCCACTGCCGCTCCTCGTTGAGCAGCGACAACAGGATCCAGCGGCCGTCGCGGCAGCGGTAGTGGTTGGCGATGGCGTTGCGGCCGTGCTCGCGCGGCGGACGGTCGAGGAAGCGCGCGCCGCACAGCTTGGCCTGCACCCAGCAGCCGTTCGACCAGGCGCCGTTGGCGATCAGCGAGGTGCACACGTGGGCGCCCGCGCCGGTGCGCTCGCGCCGATAGAGCGCGGTGACGATGCCGGAGAACAGCGCCAGCGCCGACGGGTGGTCGCCCATGCCCGGCGCCGAGCGGGCCGGCGGCGCGTCGCCGCTCGGCCGCACCATGTCCATGAGCCCGGAGCGCGCCCAATAGGCGTTGCTGTCGAAGCCGGGCTTATTGGCTTCCTCGCTGGTCTCGCCGTAGCCGCTGAACGAGGCGTAGATCAGCCGCGGGTTGATGGGCTTGAGCGTCTCGTAGGTGATGCCGAGCCGGCCGCGGGCCGGGAACGGCATGTTGGTGATGAAGACGTCGGTCTGCTCGACCAGCCGATAGAGGACGGCGCGGCCTTGCGGCTGCGTGAGATCGAGCGCGAGGCTGCGCTTGTTGCGCGATTCCAAGAGCCAACAATAGTTGTGCTCGCTCACCGGATAGCCCGGCAGGCTCGACAGCCGGCGATAGGGATCGCCGGCCCCCGGCGGCTCGACCTTGATCACGTCGGCGCCGAAGTCCGACAGGATGGTGGCGGCGGCCGGCGCCGCAATGAAGCTCGCGCAGTCGAGGACTTTCAGGCCCGCAAAGATCTGATCCGGCATGGGCGGGCTTCCTTCCTTTTCGAGTAGTGCTTGCGCGGGCGGCGAATGCTGAGATCGTGTTCGAAGCACGTAGCCCGGCTTGAACGCAGCGAAAGCCGGGATTCCTTTCAGCCTACCTCGCCCCGGATTTCGCAAATGCTCAATCCGGGCTACGGGCTGCTACTTGTCGAGCCAGACATCTTCAAAACGCCAATTGTTGTAGATCGAATTCTCGTGCGCGACGTGGCCCTTCACGTGCGCATGCCAGCAGGTCGCGGCGCGGCTGTGAAAGATGATCGGCCGCACCGCTTCCTGGGCCAAGATCTCCTCGATGCGCCACACCAGGCGCTTGCGCTTTTCGACGTCGGCCTCCTCCGACTGCTCGTCGAGCAGCCTCTCGACCGCCGGATTGCAGTACTTGGTATAGTTGCGCTCGGATTTGCAGGCATAGCCTTCGGTCAGGGTCACGTCGGGATCATCGACGCCCGATCCGGTGAGATTGAGGGCGACCGAATAGTCCTGCCGCACCAAGCGATTGTACCAGACCGTCGACTCGATCACTTCGAGCTCGGCGTCGAAGTGGATCTGGTTGAGCTGGTCGACCAGGAGTACCGCCGGGTCCTTGAACGCCTGAAAATCGCGGGTCGAGACCTTGACCTTGAGCCGCTTGTCCGGGCCGTAGCCGAGCTTGGCCATGATCTCGCGCGCCTGCGCGCGGCGCGCCGCCATGTCGCCGCCGTAGCCCGGCAGATTGGCGACCGCCTCCGGCGGCATGCCCCATACGCCCTCGGGCGGCGGCAGCATGGCGCCCGCCAGGCTCGATTTGCCGAGGCTCAGGATGTCGATCATCGCCTGGCGGTCGAGCGCCAAGACCATCGCCTTGCGCAGCTCCTCGCGGTCGAACGGCGCCCGGCCGCGGTTGACCAGGAGGTTGGTGCTCACGCCGGTCGACACCATGGCGCAGGTCGCCTTCGGCGAGCGCGCCATCACGTCGCCGACCAGCGGCGGGGTCACGTCGACCACGAAGGTCAGATCGAACTCGTTCGCCCCGAACGCAAGGATGCGGGTGGCGCGGCTGCCGATGATGCGGAACTCGACCCCGTCGAGGTAGGGCCGGCCGGGCTTCCAGTAGTTCTGGTTCTTCGCCAGCTTGACGACAACGTTGGATTCGAACGCCTCGAACCGGAACGGCCCGGTGCCGATCGGCTTGGTGCGCATGTCGCGCGCCGAGACATGGCAGGGATAGACCGGCGACAGGTTGCTCGCCAGCAGCGCGAGGAACGACGCCTGCGGCCTCGCGAGCACGAAGGTGACCTCGTGGTCGCCGCCGACTTTGACCTCCTGCAGGTTGATCCACCACAGTTCTGCCGCGGGTTCTTGCGGAACGGGTCGGGCCCGATGCCCTGGATCCGCTGCCAGGTACACTGCACGTCGCGGGCGGTGAGCGGCTTGCCGTCGTGCCATTTGACGCCGTGGCGGAGCTTTAAGGTTAGCGCCGTGCGGGCCTCGTCCCAGGTCCAGCTCTCGGCCAGCTCCGGCACGATGGTGTCGAAGGCCATTGCGCGATTTCGATTGGTCGAACATCACCAGGTTGTTGAACAGCCCCGAGAACGCCATCGCGGTCGCGACCGTTGCCTCCTCGATGATCGAGGCGCTCGGCGGGTTCGAGCTGTTGTAGAGCGCAGGATCCCGCCCGGCTTCTGGGCGAGGGCGGGCTCCGTCAACGCGAACGCGGCGGCGATCCCGGCGCTCCCGGCGAGCAGAAGCGTCCCCGCATGCCTGACGCGAGCCATGCTGTCCTCCCCCCAAAGACGATCCGCTCAAATCTAGCGGAGCGCGTAGGGTGCGCAAAGCTTGCCCCCGGGCAGACGGGGGAGGCCGCAAGTGCGGCGCGTGCGCACGTTCCGCCTCGCAGTCCATGTGCGCGCGGCGCGCGTTTGACGCGTACGTTGGCGCGCCCCACGTGCGTCTCGAGCCGCTCGGCCCTTGTGCGAGCGATGCCCGATTGCGCCGCGCGACAAAATCGATCAGGCTCCCGGCGGAGACTGTCCGGGCCGCACGGGGAGCGGCCCAGGACGCTCCGAGGTGAACGACCCGAGAAGGGGCGAGTTGCGCGGCGGGGGCGCCGAGACCACAAGGGGAGGAATGTGGCCAAGCTGCTCGAGGTCGAGGGCCTCCGGACGCATTTTTTGACGTCGGTCGGCGTTGTCAAGGCGGTTGACGGCATCTCCTACGAGGTCGGCGAAGGCGAGACGGTTGCCGTCGTCGGCGAATCCGGCTGCGGCAAGTCGGTCGGCGCGCTGTCGATCCTGCGGCTCATTCCCGACCCGCCCGGGAAGATCATGGGCGGCCGCATTCGCTTCAACGGCCGGGACCTGCTGACCCTCGACGAGGAGGAGATCCGTCGCGTGCGCGGCCGCGAGATCGGCATGATCTTCCAGGAGCCGATGACCTCGCTCAACCCGGTACTCACCATCGGGCTTCAGCTCACCGAGACGGTGCGGCAGCACATGGGCGTGTCGCAGGAGGCCGCGGAGGCGCGCGCCATCGAGCTCCTGGGCATGGTCGGCATCTCGGAGCCGCAGCGCCGGCTGCGGCAATACCCGCACCATTTCAGCGGCGGCATGCGCCAGCGCGTGATGATCGCGCTGGCGCTCTCGTGCGGGCCCAAGCTGATCATCGCCGACGAGCCGACGACCGCGCTCGACGTCACCATCCAGGCGCAAATCCTGGAGCTGATGAAGGATCTGACCCGGCGCCTCGGGGTGGCGCTGATCATCATCACCCACAATCTCGGCGTCGTCGCGCGCTACGCCGACCGGGTCAACGTGATGTATGCTGGCCGCATCGTCGAAAGCGGCACGGCGCGGCAGATCTATCACAGCCCCAGCCATCCCTACACGCTCGCGCTGCTGCGCTCCGTGCCGCGCATGGACCAGCCGCGCAAGGCCAAGCTCGTCCCAGTCGAGGGCCAGCCGCCCGATCTCATGCGGCTCGACGCCGGCTGCGCCTTCCGGCCGCGCTGCACGTTTGCGGTCGCGCAATGCGGCGACGCCGCGCCCGCGCTCGCGCCGGTGGCGGAGGGCCATCACTCCGCGTGCTGGGAAAAGGCCCGCCTGACCGAGTTCAGGAGAATGGCCTCGTGACCGCGGCCGTCGCCGTCGCGTCCGCGACCGCCCGGCCCGGCGTCAAGTCGTCGCCGAGCGAGGTCCTCGTCAGCGTCCGCGGCTTGAAGAAGTACTTCCCGGTCACCGAGGGCGCGCTCATTCCGCGCGTGGTCGCGCAGGTCAAGGCGGTCGACGGGGTGAGCTTCGACATCCGCCGCGGCGAAACCCTCGGTCTGGTCGGCGAGTCGGGCTGCGGCAAGACCACGACCGGCCGCTGCATCCTGCAACTCGAGCGCGCGAGCGAGGGCGAGATCCTGTTCGACGGCCAGAGCCTGACGACGCTCAACCGCAAGGCGCTGGCGCGGGTGCGCCGGCGCATCCAGGTCATCTTCCAGGATCCCTACAGCTCGCTCAATCCGCGCATGACGGTCGGCGACATCATCGCCGAGCCGATCCGCGTGCACGAGCTCGAGCCCGACCGGAAGGCCAGGGCGAAGCGGGTGCGCGACCTTCTCACCATCTGCGGCCTGCCGGCAAAATTCGCCGACCGCTACCCGCACGAGATGAGCGGCGGCCAGCGGCAGCGCGTCGGCATTGCGCGCGCGCTTTCGATGAAGCCGGAATTCATCGTCTGCGACGAAGCGATCTCGGCGCTCGACGTCTCGATTCAGGCGCAGATCATCAACCTTTTGGAGGAGCTGCGCGACGAATTCGAGCTCACCTACCTGTTCATCGCCCACGACCTGAGCGTCGTGCGCCACCTTTGCCACCGCGTCGCGGTGATGTATCTTGGCAAGCTGGTGGAGCTCGCCGAGTGCGACGAGCTCTACGGCAATCCGCTGCATCCCTATACCCGCGCTCTGCTCGAGGCCGTGCCTATTGCGGATCCTGCGGTCGAGTCACAGCGCGAGCACCGCACCCTCAAGGGCGAGGTGCCGAGTCCGATGAACCCGCCGGCCGGCTGCGTGTTCCATCCGCGTTGCGTACTGGCGGTGGAAGGGTGCGCAAGGGCCGTGCCGGCTCTGCGGGAGGTGAAGCCGGGCCACTGGGTGGCCTGCACCGAAATATAAGGGAGCCGGCAAGGCTCCGAACGCTGAAAATGATCAGCGGGAGAAGGAGGGGGTCAACGTCGAAACGGGAGGAAGAGCAATGACAGGCTCCAGACTGAAATTCGCCTGCGCACTGGCTGCAGGACTGTGCTGGACGTTCGCGGGCACGGCGCTGGCCGTCGACGTCACCAAGGAACCCAAACGGGGAGGGGTGCTGAACTTCGTCGTCCCCGACGAACCGCCGAGCTGGGATGGACATCGCGAGACCACTTTCGCGCTCATCCATCCGTTCGCGCCGTTCTACAGCCTGCTGATCAAGGTCAATCCGGACAACCCGTCCTCGCCGACGGATTTCGTGTGCGACCTGTGCACCGAGATGCCGAAGCCGACCGACGACGGCAAGACCTATACCTTCAAGATCAGGCAGGGCGTGAAGTTCACCGACGGCACGCCGCTCACCGCCCACGACGTCGTGGCGACTTACAAGAAGATCATCTTCCCGCCGGAGGGCACGACCAGCGCCCGTGTCGCCATGTATGTGATGGTCGAGAGCGTCAGCGCGCCCGACGACCATACCATCGTGTTCAAGCTCAAATATCCGTCCGGCGCCTTCATCCCGGCGCTGGCGACGCCCTACAACTTCATCTACTCCAAGGCCAAGCTCGACGCCGACATCCGCTGGTACGAGAAGAACGTGCTCGGCTCCGGGCCGTTCAAGTTCGCAGGCCGCGAGGCCGGTGCATTCGTGCGCGGCGAGCGCAACCCCGACTTCTACGTCAAGGGCCAGCCCTATCTCGACGGCTTCGAGGCGATCTTCTCCAATAAGCAGGCGGTGCGCGTGCAGGCGATCCGCGGCGACCGCGCCGCGATCGAGTTCCGCGGGCTGCCGCCCAAGAGCCGCGACGACCTCGTCGACGCCCTCGGCAAGGACATCACGGTGCAGGAGAGCGACTGGAACTGCGTGCTCCTGTTCACGCCGAACCACAAGAAGAAGCCGTTCGACGACGCGCGCGTGCGCCGCGCGCTCTCGCTCGCCGTGGATCGCTGGGGCGGATCGAAGCACCTGTCGCAGATCGCGATCGTCAAGGCGGTCGGCGGCGTCGCCTTCCCGGGCCATCCGCTGGCGGCGACCGATGCCGAGCTCGAGAAACTGCCCGGATACTCCCGCGACATCAACAAGTCGCGCGAGGAGGCCAAGCGCCTGCTCAAGGAGGCCGGCGTGTCCGATCTCAAGTTCACGCTCTCCAACCGCGCGATCGACCAGCCCTACACCATCGTCGGCACCTGGCTGATCGACCAGTGGCGCCAGATCGGCGTCGCCGCCGAGCAGAAGATGGAGCCGACCGGCCCATTCTACGCGCGGCTGCGGTCGAGTGAATTCGACGTGACGCTGGACTTCAACTGCCAGTCCGTCGTCAACCCGCTGCTCGACATCGGCAAGTTCCTGTCGCAGGACATCGGCAACGAGAGCTACGGCGGCTACACCGACCGCGAGGCCGACAAGATGTTCGAGGCGATGAACCGCGAACCCGATCCCGCCAAGCAGCGGGCGATCATGCGCGATTTCGAGAAGCGCGTGCTGGACACCGAGGCCCACTCGCTGATCACGCTGTGGTGGAACCGGATCATCCCGCACCGGTCCTATGTGAAGGGCTGGAAGATCAGCCCGTCGCACTACATCAACCAGGACCTGGCGAACGTCTGGCTCGACAAGTGATCGCCGCGCGTTGCGCGTGACCAAGGCGGCTTTCCGGGCGCCTGCCGAGCGGTGGCAGGCGCCGGGCGGCCGTCGCTCGCCGCGGTGAGGCGCCGGCGCCGAGGATCATGCACCAGTACATTCTCAAGCGCCTGCTGTTGATGATCCCGACGCTGCTCGGTGCCGGGCTGCTGGTATTCGTCCTGCTGCGCCTGATCCCGGGCGACGTTTGCGTGCTGCGCATGGCCGGCGGGTCGGGATACGTCGATCCCAAGGCGATCGCGCTGTGCCAGCGCGAGCTCGGCCTCGATCGCCCCTACGTGATCCAGTTCCTGGATTTCATCTGGGGCTTCGTCCGCTTCGACTTCGGCAACTCGATGTGGACCGGCCGCCCGATCGTCGAGGAGATCGGGCTGCGCTTCCAGCTCTCGCTGCAGATCGCCATCATGGCGACGCTCACCGCCGTCCTGCTCGCGATCCCGCTCGGCACGATCTCGGCGGTCAAGCAGAACACCTGGATCGACTATGCGGTGCGCGGCTTCTCGATCGCCGGCATTGCGATGCCCTCGTTCTGGCTCGGCATCCTGATCATCCTCGGCACTTTGGTCACGACCAAGAAGGTGTTCGGGACGCCGTGGATGCCGCCGATCAAGTACGTGCCGCTGTGGGTCGACCCGCTCTACAACCTGAGCATGACCATCTTCCCGGCAGTGGCGACCGGCTACCGCTACTCGGCGGTGGCGACCCGGATGACGCGCTCGGCGCTGCTGGAGGTCTTGCGCGAGGACTACGTGCGCACGGCGCGCGCCAAGGGGCTGATCCAGAAGCTGATCATCCGCCGCCACGCGCTCAAGAACGCGCTGTTGCCGGTGGTCACAATCATCGGCATCGAGTTCGCGTTCCTGATCGGCGGCCTCGTCGTCACCGAGCAGGTGTTCAATCTCAACGGCCTCGGCAAGCTGTTCGTCGCCTCCGTCACCAACCACGACTACACCATGACCCAGGCGCTGGTGATGCTGGTGGTCGCGATCTTCGTCTTCACGAATTTCCTGGTCGACATCGTGTATGCGTGGCTCGACCCGCGCATCCGGTACGGCAGGTGAGGGCGCGGGCGATGACCATCACCGCCGATCGCGGCACCGACGTCGAGCTCCCCGACGAGCAGGCCGGCGAGCGCGGCTTGTTGTCGATTCTCGGACAGTTCGCCCGCCGCAATCCGCTCGGCACCGCCGGCGGCGTCGTGATCGCGGCGATGGTCCTGGTCGCCGTGTTCGCGGACGTGATCGCGCCCTACAACCCGGTCGCCAATGCGTTCGACCGCATGCACGAGCCGCCGAGCCTGGCGAACTGGTTCGGCACCGACCAGTTCGGCCGCGACGTGTTCTCGCGCCTGGTTTACGGCGCGCGCACCGCGCTCATCGTCGGCTTCGTGTCCTCGTTCGTCGGCGCCTCGATCGGGCTGATCCTGGGCGTGGCGAGCGCCTACTTCGGCGGCCGCATCGACTTGATCTTCCAGCGCGTGTTCGACGTGTTCATGGCGTTCCCTATCATCATCCTGGCGCTGGCGCTGATCGCGATCTTCGGGACCGGCATGCAGAACGTGATCATCGCCATCACGATCCCGTTCATCCCGCGCTGCGCGCGCGTGGTGCGCTCGACCGCGCTCGCGATCCGCGAGATGCCCTATATCGACGCGGCGCGCGCCTGCGGCTTCGGCCATTCCCGCATCATCCTGCGCCACATGGTGCCGAACGTGATGGCGCCGTTCCTGATCATGATCACCGCCTTCGTCGGCCAGGCGATCCTCTTGGAGGCGTCGCTCTCCTACCTTGGCCTCGGCGTGCAGGAACCGACGCCGGCGTGGGGGCTGATGCTGCAGGGCGGCGCGGAGGAATATGCCGAGAGCGCGCCCTGGATCGCGATCTTCCCGGGCGTCGCCATCAGCCTGGCGGTATTCGGCTTCAGCCTGTTCGGCGACGCCGTGCGCGACGAGCTCGATCCCAAGTTGCGCTCGCGCTAGCCGCTTTCGGCCCGAGCGGGTCTTCTCCGAGCGGCAAGACCGCGCCCTGCACGGGGGCGGCCGGCGCGCGCGCCCCTCTCACCCACGACGCATTCACGCGGAAATGCGAAGCCTGCCGTTAACCGTCTGTAAACCATCCGGGGTGCTAATCGAGTTGGCTCCAGAAGCTTTAGAGGCGCATGTGTCGGTTGACGTTGCCCGCCAGCAGAAATTTCGCATTCAGGGGCGATCTTTCCTGGCATTCGTGCTTGCACCGGAGCCGCCGGTGCGAGACTGGTTCGAAAAGTTGGATGATACGCTTCGCCGCACGGCCGGCTTCTTCGCCGGCCGACCCATGGTTCTGGACGTGTCGGGCGTGACGCTGACCAGAGGGTCCTTGCGCGCCGTACTCGATGCATTGCAAGAGCGACAAATCAGGGTATTGGGCCTCGACGGCATCAGCGAGAACCTCGTTGATCCTGAATTGCCACCGGTCCTGAAGGGAATGCGGCCGGCCCGCGCCGAAGAGCCGCCGCAGCGGCGCGCTGCCAGCGCCGAGACGGACCCAAGAACGAGATCTCTCATGATCGAGAGTCCGGTCCGCTCCGGGCAGTCGATCGTCTTCCTCAACGGCGACGTGACCGTACTGGGCTCCATCGGTTCGGGCGCCGAGGTTGTCGCCGGCGGGTCGATTCACGTTTACGGGGCTTTGCGCGGCCGCGCACTCGCGGGCGCCAAGGGGAATCCAACCGCGCGCATTTTCTGCACGAAAGCCGAGGCGGAGCTCCTGGCTATCGATTCGATCTACATCACCGCAGACGAAATCGCGACGAGCCTGCGCGGCAGACCCGCTCAGGTTTGGCTTGAAGACGGGTCTATCAAGATCGCAAGCCGGGACTGACGACAGTCGAGGAGGACGATGAAGATGGCTAAGGTGCTGGTAGTGACATCCGGCAAGGGCGGGGTCGGCAAGACGACCTCAACCGCCGCGTTGGGTGCGGCTCTCGCCGGATTGGGGGAGAAGGTGGTCGTCGTCGATTTCGACGTCGGACTGCGCAACCTCGATCTCATACTCGGCGCGGAACGACGCGTCGTCTACGACCTGATCAATGTGGTGCAAGGCATTGCGAAGCTCCCGCAGGCGCTGATCCGCGACAAGCGGCTGGAGACGCTTTCGCTGCTTCCCGCCTCGCAAACACGCGACAAGGACGCCCTCACCGACGAGGGGGTAGCGCGCGTCATCGCTGAACTGCGGGAGCAGTTCGACTGGGTGATCTGCGACAGTCCCGCCGGCATCGAGCGGGGTGCCACGCTTGCGATGCGGCATGCCGATGCCGCGGTGGTGGTGACGAATCCGGAAGTATCTTCCGTTCGCGACTCCGACCGGATCATCGGGCTGCTGGATGCGAAGACGGCGAAGGCCGAGAAAGGCGAGCGCGTCGAGAAGCATCTGTTGATTACGCGCTACGACGCCGCGCGCGCGCAGCGCGGCGAGATGCTCAAGATCGACGATGTCCTCGAGATCCTCTCGACGCCCCTGCTCGGCATCATTCCCGAGAGCGAAGAGGTGTTGCGGGCCTCGAATCTCGGAACTCCCGTTACGTTGAGCAGCAAGGACAGCGCCCCCGCGCGGGCCTATATCAGCGCTGCAAAGAAGCTCAAGGGCGAAGATGTCGTCACCGTCATCCCCGCCCTGAAGAAAGGTCTCTTCGACAAGATCTTCGGACGGAGGGCAGCATGAACCTCCTGTTCAGATTGTTGCGTTCGCGCGGCTCGGCGCCGGTTGCCCGCGAGCGGCTGCAGATCTTGCTGGCGCACGAGCGGCTGGAACACAAGGAATCCGATCTCCTCAGCAAGCTGCGCGAGGAGATTCTTGTCGTGATCGGAAAGCACATCTCGCTCGATCGCGACAAGGTGCAGGTGAAAGTCGACCGCGGCGGAACCGTCTCGATGCTGGAAATCGATATCGAGCTCCCGCACGCTTCAGGCCCGCTGCTCGCTGCCGCAGGGTAAGCGGCAATTGCAGGCCACGTCACCGGGGAGCCGCCTAGTCCGCCGTCATTGCTAGGAGCGTGTGCGTCCAAGCAATCCAGAAACGGCACCGCGGCCTGGATTGCGTCGCTTCGCTCGCAATGACGGTTCCGCAGAGCGCCCGCGACGGCGCCTGCGCGCTCCGCACGCGTCCTATCGCAGATGGCACGCCACCAGCTGCCCCGGCCGCACCTCGCGCAGCGCCGGGGACTCGATCCGGCAGCGTTCGACCGCGTACGGGCAGCGGGTGTGGAAATGGCAGCCGGAGGGCGGCCTCACCGGGCTCGGCACGTCGCCTTGCAGCACGCGCTTCGGCCGCTTGATGGCGGGGTCCGGCACCGGCACCGCCAGCAAGAGCGATTCCGTGTAGGGATGCAGCGGCGCGGTAAACAGCGTCTTCTTGTCGGTGTGCTCGACGATGCGCCCGAGATACATCACCGCGATAGTATGGCTGATGTGCTCGACCACCGCGAGATTGTGCGAAATGAACAGGTAGGCGAGCCCGAGCTCGCGCTGCAGGTCCATCATCAGGTTGAGCACCTGTGCCTGGATCGAGACGTCGAGCGCGGACACCGGCTCGTCGGCGACGATCAGCCGCGGGTTGAGCGCCAGCGCGCGCGCGATGCCGAGGCGCTGGCGCTGGCCGCCGGAGAACTGGTGCGGGTAGTTCGCCATCTGCGTCTTGCGCATCCCGACGCGGTCGAACAGCTCGGCGACGCGGGCCTCGCGCTCGCGCCCGCGGCCGATGCCGTGCACGCGCAGCGGCTCGCCGACGATGTCGCCGGCCGACATGCGCGGGTCGAGCGAGGAGAACGGATCCTGGAAGATGATCTGCATCTCGCGGCGAAAGGGGCGCAGCTCCGCCTTGCTCAGGCCGGTGATGTCCTCGCCGTTGACCTTGATGCTGCCGGCGGTCGGCTCCAAGAGCCTCAGCACCGTGCGTCCGACCGTCGACTTGCCGCAGCCCGACTCGCCGACCAGCCCAAGGGTCTCGCCCGCGCGAATCGCGAAGCTCACGCCGTCGACCGCGAACACGTGCCCGATCGTGCGCCGCAGTATGCCTGTCTGAATGGCGAAATGCTTCTTGAGGCCGGCGACCTCGAGCACCGGCGTGCCGGCAACGACGGTCGAGACGCGGCCGCGTTCAGGCATCGGCGGCTCCATAGAGCTCGCGCGCGCGCCAGCATGCCACCCAGTGACCCGGCCGGGTCTGCTCGTAGCCGGGGTATTGTTGACGGCAGCGATCGAGCGCATGCGGGCAGCGCGGCGCGAACGCACACCCCTCAGGAAGGTTGGTCAGCGCCGGCACCATTCCTGGGATTTCCTGCAGCCGGTCGCCGGTGTGGTCGATCTCGCCGCGCATCAAGCCGAGGCGTGGGATCGAGGCCAGCAGGCCGTGGGTGTAGGGATGCAGCGGCCGCGCGAACAGTTCCTCGACCGGCGCCTCTTCCACCTTGCGGCCCGCGTACATCACGATGACGCGCTGCGCGGTCTCGGCCACCACGCCGAGGTCGTGGGTGATCAGGATCACGGCGGTCCCGAGCTTGCGCTGCAGCTCGAGGATGATGTCGAGGATCTGCGCCTGGATGGTGACGTCGAGCGCGGTGGTCGGCTCGTCGGCGATCAGAACCTTCGGATTGCAGGCGAGCGCCATGGCGATCATGGCGCGCTGGCGCATGCCGCCCGAAAGCTGGTGCGGGTAGTCCCTGGCGCGCTGTTCCGGCTCCGGGATGCGCACCAGACGGAGCATATCGACCGCCTTGCGGTGCGCCGCGCGCCGACCCAAACCCTCGTGCAGCAACAGCACCTCGACGATCTGCCGGCCGATGGTCATCACCGGATTGAGCGACGTCATCGGCTCCTGGAAGATCATCGAGATCTCGTTGCCGCGCACCCCGCGCATCGCTTCCTCGCTCAAGGCCAGGAGGTCGAGCCCGGCGAGCCGGACCGCGCCGCCCACGATGCGGCCGGGCGGATCCGGCACCAGCCGCATCAGCGAGAGCGCGGTCACGGTCTTGCCGCAGCCCGACTCGCCGACGATCGCCAGCGTCTCCGTCGGCCGTACCGAAAAGGTAACGCCGTCGACCGCCTTGAGGATGCCGTGACGCGTGAAGAAGAAGGTCTGCAGGTTTTCGACCTCGAGCAGGGTCGTGGCATCGTCCGTTGCCGTCACCGCAGACGTGGTGGCGCTCAGGTCCGTCATTCCGGGGCGCCGCGCCGGTATCGCCAACCGACACGCCGTGAGCCTGGATTGCGGGCTCGCCGCTTGGCGCCCCGGAACGACCAATAGTGCAGGCGACCCATCTCAGGTGCGCTCGCGCGGATCGAGGACGTCGCGCAGCGCGTCGCCCAGAAGGTTGGTGCCGAACACCGCGAGGCTGATCGCGATGCCGGGAAAGATCACCAGCCAGGGCGCGGTCCGCACGTACTCGGCCGCCGACTCCGACAGCATGCGTCCCCACGAGGGATGTGGCTCGGGGATGCCGAGCCCGAGGAACGACAGCGCCGCCTCGGTGAGGATGGCGGCGCCGAGCTGGGCGGTCGCCAGCACGATCAGCGGCGCCAGCGTGTTCGGCAGCACGTGGCGCAGCGCAATCGAGAGCTCGTTCATGCCGGCCGCGCGCGCGGCCTCGACGAACGGCAGCACGCGCAGCATCAGCGTGTTGGAGCGGATCACCCGCGCTACATTCGGCACCAGCGGGATCGAGATCGCGATGATGGTGTTGGTCATCGACGGCCCGAGCGAGGTCGCCATCACCAGCGCCATCACCAACAGCGGCAGCGACTGCAGCATGTCCATGAAGCGCTGCACGATCAGGTCGAGCCAGCCGCCGAAATAGCCCGACAGCAGCCCCACGGTGACCCCGATCATGCAGCCGAGCAGCATCGATCCGATGCCGACGGTGAGCGAGATGCGCGCGCCGTAGACGATGCGGCTCCACATGTCGCGGCCCATAAAGTCGGCGCCCAGCCAATGCACGCTGCCGGGCGGCGCCAGCGAGGCGCGGGCGTTGGTGGTGGTCGGATCGAACGTCGTGATCCAGGGGGCGAACAGCGCCATCAGCACGAACACCGCGACGATCAGCGCGCCCGCCGCCCCGAGCGGATAGCGCCGAATGAAGAATCCGACGCCGCCCCAGAATCCCTCGACGCCGGCGCCGGCGCGGCTGAGCTCGGCCTGATGGTCGACCACCGCCACGGTTCAATCCTCGTACTTGATGCGCGGATCGAGCACCGCGTAGGCCATGTCGACGATGAAGTTCACCGTCACCACCACCACCGCGATGAACATCACCAGGTTCTGCACGATCGGGTAGTCGCGCCAGCGGATGGCCTCGACCAGGAAGCGCGCGACGCCGGGGATGTTGAACACGGTCTCGGTGACGATCAGGCCGCCGATCAGAAACGCCGCCTCGATGCCGATGATGGTGATGATCGGCAGCATGGCGTTGCGCAGCGCGTGGTCGTAATTGACGGCGTTGTAGGACGCGCCCTTGGCGCGCGCGGTGCGGATGTAGTCCTGGCGCAGCACTTCCAGCATGGACGAGCGCGTCAGCCGCATGATCAGCGCCGAGGCGCGGAATCCGACCGCCGCCGCCGGGATGCTGAGCAGCAGCAGCTCCTCCCACAGCGTGGCCGGCGGCTTGGAGTAGATCGGGATCCAGCCGAGGAAATGCACGAACGCCATCAGGATCAACAGCCCGAGCCAGAACGACGGCAGCGACAGGCCGCTGAGACTCACGACGCGGAGCACGTAGTCGAGCGTGGTGTTCTGGCGCACCGCGCTGATGACGCCGAGCGGCACCCCGAACAGGATCGAGAACAACAGCGCCATGGCGGCGAGCTTGGCGGTGATCGGGATGCGCGGCAGGATCTCGTTGAGCGCCGGCTGCTCGGAGACATAGGCATAGCCGAGATCGCCGCGCATCAGGCCGCCGATCCAGTTGAGGTACTGGACGACGATCGGCTTATCGAGCCCGAGCTCGGCCTCGAGCTTGGCCTTCTCCGTCACGTTGATCATGCCGGCGGCGTCGAACAGGATATCGGCGATGTTGCCGGGCAGGATGCGCAGCAAGACGAAGATGAGGATCGACATCCCGAACAGCGTCAGGATCATCAGCAGCAGCCGCCGGATCAGGTAGGCACCCACGGCGTGGCCCTCAGCTGTGTGAGCCGTGGCGCGCTACTTCCCTTCCCGGCGCGGCGCGGGAGGGCGGCTCCGCGCGCAGCGCGGCGCCGGGTCGGGGCCTCATGGGTAACGTCACCCCACCCGGCTGCTCGTTCGTTGCGCTCACGCGGAGCCACTCTCCCCTCTCAGGGGAGGGATAGGCGTCGCCCGGATCTCGAGACAGACCCTTGCAAATCCCGTGCATCGTCACGCCGCTGGCGCACTACTTGTCCAACCAGACGTCCTCCATGCGCCAGCCGTTGTAGATGCTATTGGTATGGAGCGTGAGCCCCTTGACGTGTGGGTGCCAGCAGGTGCCGTCGCGCCGGTAGAGGATGATCGGCCGCGCGCCGTCCTCGGCCAGCTTGCCTTCGATCTGCCAGACCAGCTTCTTGCGCTTCTCGATGTCGGCTTCCTTCGATTGCTCGGCGATCAGCTTGTCGACCTCCGGATTGCAATAGCGGTTGTAGTTGCGCTCCGACTTGCAGGTGTAGTTTTCGACGAAGTTGACGTCCGGATCGTCGACACCGACGCCGGTCAGGTTGAGGCCGACCGCATAGTCGCCGCGCGTGACCTTGCGGTGCCAGATCGTGGTGTCGATGACCTCGAGCTCGCCCTCGACCCAGATTTTCTTGAGCTGGTCGATCAGGATCACGGCCGGGTCGCGGTAGATCTCGATGTCGCGGGTCGAGACCTTGATCTTGAGCGGCTTGTCGGGACCGTAACCGAGGCTCTGCATGATCGCGCGCCCCTCGGCGACGTTCTTGTCGACGTCCTTGCCGTAGCCCGGCAGCGCGCGGATCATCTCCTCCGGCATGCCCCAGAAGCCTTCCGGCAGCGGCTGCATGGCCGCGGCGATGCCGAGCTTGCCCTGGCCCAGAATGTCGTCGAAGCTCTTGCGGTCCATGGCGAGCGCCAGGGCCTTGCGCAGCTTGGCGTCGTTGAACGGCGGCGCATCGCGGTTGACCAGAAGGTTGATCGAGACGCCGGTCGCGCGCAGCTCGCAGGTCGCCTTCGGGGCCTGCGATTCGACGTCCTTGAGCAGCGGGATGGTGACGTCGTCCGGGAAGGTCAGGTCGAATTCGCCGGACACGAAGGCGAGGATGCGGGTCGAGCGGCTCGAGATCACCCGGATATCGATGCCGTCGAGGTAGGGCCGGCCTGGCTTGAAGTAGTCGGGATTGCGCGTGAGCTTGACGCTCTCGTTGCGCTTGAACTCGACGAACTTGAACGGCCCGGTGCCGATCGGTTTGGTGCGCATGTCGCGCTGGGAGACGTGGCATGGGTAGATCGGCGTGTAGCCGGCCGCCAGCAGGCCGAGGAAGGACGGCTGCGGCTCCTTGAGCTCGAACGTCACGTCGTGGTCGCCGTCGACCCTGACCTTCTCGAGATTGTGGTACCAGCCGCCGCGCGGATTGATTCGCAGGGCGTCCTTGGCTTTGCCGGTGAGCAGGTCCCAGGTGCAGGCGACGTCCTTGGCGGTGAACGGCTGGCCGTCGTGCCATTTGACGCCCTGGCGCAGCTTGAACGAGAGCTGCTTGCGGTCGTCGCTCCATTTCCAGCTCTCGGCCAGATCCGGTACGATGGTGTCGAGGCTGTTGCGCGGCTTGTGCTGGTCGAACATCACGAGGTTGTTCATCACCGCCATGAACGGCCACACGGTCGAGATCGTGGCTTCCTCGTGGATCGAGCCCGATGGTGGATTGTCGCGGTGGTAGACGCGCAACGTGCCGCCCTGCTTCTGGGCGGCCGCAGGCAGGGTGGTGATCAGGCAAAGGGCCAAGGCCGCAGCGGTTCCGGCGAGCGCTGGTTGCATCGCATCCTCCCATGTGACCGCCGAGATCTGGCCTGACGCCGTTTTCGGCGGCTTTATTCTATTTGCCGCCAACGCTAAACGGTGGGCCGGACCCAATCAACCCGGCGCGGAGGTAGGGGAGGGTGGATTGGCCCTCGGGTCCGCGCGCCGCGCGGCCCCGAGGGCAGGCCCGGGCGCAATCCGCCGGCTCAGCCATGGCGGATTACGTTTCGCCGATCCGTCTGACGCGGCTACGCGGCTGCTTCGCCCGTGTAGGCCTTTTGCAGCGCCGCGATGTCGAACTTGACCATCTTGAGCATGGCCTGCGTGACCCGGCGGACCTTGGCGCGATCCTTGTCCTTCATCATCTCGCCGAACACGGTCGGCACGATCTGCCACGACACGCCATAGCGATCCTTGAGCCATCCGCACTGCTCGACCTTGCCGCCTTCGGACAGCGCCGCCCACAACCGGTCGACCTCGGCCTGGTCGGCGCAGTTGATGATGAAGGAGATCGCGTGGTTGAACGGATCGAGCGGCCCCGCGTTCACCGCCAAGAACGGCTGGCCGGCGAGCGTGAACTCGACCACCTGCACCGATCCTTCCGGCCCGCTCGGCGTGTCGGCCGGCAGGGTCGTCACGCTGTCGACGCGCGAGTCGGGCAAGAGCGACGCGTAGAACCGTGCCGCCTGCTCGGCGTCCTTGACGTACCAGAGACTGGGGACAATCTTCGCCATCGCCGTTACTCCCCGGTATCCAGCAGGATTTCGAATCCGCCGTAGATCAGCCGCTTGCCGTCGAACGGCATGTCGTCGCCCGTCTTCATGCGCGGGTCGTTCATGACCTTCTTGTTGCCCTCGTCGCGGACGGCCTTTGACGGCCACACGATCCAGGAAAATACCACCGTCTCGCCCGCTTCGGCTTTCACTGCGCGTTTGAAATCGGTGGTCTTGCCGTCGGGCACGTCGTCGCCCCAGCATTCGACGATGCGCAACGCGCCATGCTCCTTGAAGATCGGAGCAACTTTGGCGGCCACCTCGCGATAAGCCTGCTTCTTCCCGGCCGGTACCGGAATGACGAATCCGTCGATGTAGCTCATGTGTGGTTCTCCTTGAGTTGGCTTCGGCATTGAAATTGTGTCCCGCACGCACTGCGGGATCCCGGTTTCTTTCTTCGTACGTTCAATAAGCCGGGGTGCCGGATCAGCAGCGCACCGCTGCGGGGCAAGCGCGACGGGGTGCCCGCCTACGCTGCGCTGGGTCCGGGACACGGGCGTTTGGCGCGCTCAAGCCGCTGCAGTCGCCTGGCCGCCGGCGGTCGCCGACGCCACGTCCATCCACACCACCTCCCAGATATGACCGTCGGGGTCCTCCAGGCTGCGGCTATACATGAAGCCGTGGTCCTGCTTGGGCGCCGGATCGGCCTTGCCGCCGGCCTGGTTCGCCTTGTCGACCAGCGCGTCGACGCCGCTGCGGCTGTCGGCCGAAATGGCGATCAGCACTTCGCTCACCTTGCGCGCGTCCGCGATCGCCTTCGGGGTGAACTGGCGGAACTTGTCGTGCGTCAAGAGCATCGCGTAGATCGTCTCGGAGAAGACCATGCAGGACGCGGTGTCGTCGGAGAACTGCGGGTTCTTGGTCGCGCCCATGGTCTCATAGAAAGCCGTGGCGCGCTTGAGATCGGTCACCGGAAGATTCACGAAGATGAGCTTCGACATCCATGGCTCCTTTTGTTGGTTTGACCCTGATAGCCGCCCATGTTATAAAAAGCAACTATGAAGTTAAAAAAAATAACTAAGAGATCCAGAACCGCCGCGCGCCGCCGGTATGAAGATGCCTGCGGCGCCGCCCACGCGCTCGATCTGGTGGGCGAGCGCTGGGCGCTGCTGGTGATGCGCGAGCTGATGCTCGGCCCCAAACGCTTCAGCGACCTGCGCGCCGACCTACCGGGAATCAGTGCCAATATTTTGACGCAGCGGCTGGAGGGGCTGGAGGCGGCCGGCGTGCTTGCCCGCCGCAAGCTCCCGCCGCCGGCGTCAGCCCAGGTTTACGAGCTCACCGCCTGGGGATATGAGAGCGAACCAATCTTCCAGACGCTCGGCCGGTGGGCGGCGCGCTCCGCGGAGCACGATCCGAGCCTGCCGCTCAGCGCGGTCTCGCTGTTCCTGTCGTTCCGCACCATGCTCGACCCGCGCCGGGCGCGCGGCATGCGCGCGCGCATCGGCTTTCGCATCGGCGCCGAGAGCTATCTCGCCCGCCTGGCCGATGGCCGCATCGCGGTTCGGCGCGGTCCTTCCGATGGGGCCGACGTGGTTCTTATCGGCACCGCCTCGGCGATTGCCGCCGCGGTCTATGGCGGCCAGCCGCTGCGGGCGCTTGCGGCCGCCGGCGCCTTGGCGATCGAAGGCGACCGCGCGCTCGCCGACCGCTTCGTGACGCTGTTCCCCTTGCCGCCCAAGGTCGAGGCGACCGCCTGAACCAGGTCGCCGATCGCACCGTCGGTACTGCGCCGGCGGCCCGTTGCGTCGGCCCCGTTATCTGACTAGAGTCAGAGAATGGATGCCGACCAGGTGCGCCGGGTGCGCAGCTTCAATCGGACGGTCAGTCAGCGGATCGGCGCGCTCAACGACCATTTCCTCGATCGTGCCCGCCCGCTCGGCGAAGCGCGGCTGCTGTGCGAGATCGGCAGCGCCGGCGCCGAGGTGCGCCGGCTGCGCGCGCAGCTGGAGCTCGATTCCGGCTATGTCAGCCGGCTGCTGCGCTCGCTCGAGCGCCAGGGTCTGGTGAGAGCACGCGCGGCGGCGGACGACGGCCGCGTTCGCCGTCTGACCTTGACCCGGAAGGGCTTACGCGAAGTAGCCGAGTATGACCGTCGTGCCGGCGCGCTCGCGAGCTCCATTCTGGAGCCGCTGAGCGCGGCGCAAAGGGATCGCATGATCGCCGCCATGGCGGAGGTCGAGCGGTTGATGCGCGCATCGGCCGTGCAGATCAAGGCGGAAGCGGCGGGCAGCACCGACGCGCAGTGGTGCATCGCGCAATATTTCAGCGAGAACGCCCGCCGCTTCGACACCGGCTTCGATCCCGGCAGGACGATTTCCGCGAACCCAGGCGAATTGACCCCTCCGGCCGGCATCTTCGTCATCGCGCGCCTCGGCGGCCAGGCGATCGGCTGCGGCGGGCTCAAGGTGAAGGATCGCAGGATCGGCGAGATCAAGCGCATGTGGGTCGCGCCCGATGCGCGCGGGCTTGGGCTCGGCCGGCGCGTGCTCGAAACGCTCGAGCGCCATGCGCGCGAATTCGGCCTGCGTAGGCTGCGTCTCGAGACCAATCGCGCCCTCACCGAGGCGCAGGCGCTGTATCGTCGTTGCGGATACCGGGAGGTCGAGCCGTTCAACGATGAGCCGTTCGCGCATCATTGGTTCGAGAAGGTCCGCATATGATGATCGCGGGCGTCACGCTCCCATCTACTCGGCACGGAACTTTTTCGGGTCAGGGCTTTGGCTACAATCCAAGCGTCTTTTCAAGCCAGCGCCAGACCGTCTGGCTGTTCAAGAACTGCAAGATCTTCGGCTCGAGTTCCGTCGCGCGGCCATCGCCGATGACGGCGGTTGCGACGACCAGGTCGCAGCGGTCATGGAAGGCGATTGTCAAGGCAGCGCCGGATGCGCTCGCGGGCGCGGCGATGACGTATGGCCGACTGCGGCCGCTCATCGAGGCGACGGTGATCGGCCGCCCGGGCCGCGAGGCCTGATAGCGGTCGGCGACAAGCGCGATGTCGCTCACGCGTTCGAGTTCTTCGTCGTCGTTCACGCCTCGACTGCAATCGCAAAATCCAATCTTTGCACGCACGTAGAGGCCGACATTCGCCCCACATTCGGTTGCACTACAGGTAAAAGCCTTGCCGGCGCCCCACGGATCGACGCCAAACGGCCAGCCGATCTCGGCCCAGGCGGGCTGGTCGGGCCGTCCGGCTCCCTTGCCGATGGACAGGTTGGCCGCCTGCAATGCGGCCGCGACGCCGAGCGCGACCAACCCTGCCGCACACGCCCCCGCCATTCCCGACAGTGCGCGCATCGCGGCCGCCAAGCGCGGAGGCCGCGTTACTGGCTTGCCAGCAACTGCCGCGCAGCCGCCAGGGCAGGCCGGGCCGAATCCCCGGCGCCGGCAAGCCCCACCAGCCTTTCCGCATAGGTTCTGGCCTTCGCCGTGTCGCCGAGCCGGCGCGCGGAGTCCGCTGCCCCCGCGAACGCATTGAACCGGTTTGGCTCCTTGTCGAGCACCGCTTCGAACTGTGCCAGTGCATCCGCCGCCAAGCCCCGGTCGAGCAGCATCATGCCGTAGAGCTCGCGCGCCGGTGCCAGCGGTCCCGGGGTGACGATCGACTTCTCGGTCCTGTCCTCGGCGTCGGCGGCGGCCTTCAGGCCGGCGAGCGCCGCGTCATGCTTGTTGTCCGCAGCGAGCAGCCAGGCGGTCGCGACCTGCCACTGAATGTCCACCTGTTCCGACCAATAGGCGTCCTTGGCGTCCCGCAGCTTCTCGCGCAGCTCGGCAAGCTTGGCGATGTCGGCCCTGGCGCTGTCCAGATTGCCGGCGCGCGCCGCCCCGAGCGCGCGGGCAAGATGCGTAATCGCATCGACGTAGGCGAACCGGCTGGGCCGCAGCTGCAGCGCGGCCGCGGCGCCCCAGTCGTTGCGCTCGATCGCGTAGCGGGCCTCGCTAGCTGCCACCGCATAGAATCCGCCGCGGACGTTCGGGTTGTAGCCCTTGAGCTCGAGCATCTCGTCGACGACGGCGCGCGCCTCGCGGTCCTGCGCGAGCTGAAGATGGGCGTACACTTGATAATCCATTGCGTGCAGCTGGTCGTGCAGTTCCTTGCCGGCCTTGGCGGCGCGCGCCGATGCGGCGTTGGACGCCACCGATTCCTTCCAGTAGCCGACGCGTGTGAAGATGTGCGAGGGCATGTGCAGCGCGTGCGGCGCGGCCGGCGCGATCTCGGCATAGCGCTTGGCCGCCTCCAGGCCCTTCTCGGCGATCGGCGGGTAGTCGTAGAGGTGGATAAGGTAGTGCGCGACCCCGGGGTGCCGTGGCTGGCGCTTGAAGATCGGCTCCAAAATCGCCGCCCCCTTGAGCTGGTTCGCATAGGTCTTGTCGTGGGGCGGCGCCGCGACATTGAGCGTGATGGCATAGGCGATCTGGGCTTCATCGTCGTCGGGATAGCGTTGCGCCAAGGCTTCCATCGCCTTGAGGTAGGCTTGCACGCGCTGGCCGTGCCGTACCTGAGCGTCGCCTGCATAGAAGGCGAGCAAAGCCTCGATGTAGTCGCGCTCGCGCGGAGTCTTGATCGCAAGCGACTTTGCCTTCTCCAGGGCGGCGTGGCCGAGCGCCAGGTTCTCCGCCGGCGGCGGGACGTGCGGGTTGAACAGCAGGCTGAGCGCTATGCCCCAATGCGCGATGGCGCATTCGGGATCGGCCGCAAGCGCCTCCTCGAAGATCTGTTTGGATTGGGCATACCAGAATGAATGCTGGTAGCGCATGGCGCGATCGAAGCGCCGCTGCGCGACCTCGTTGCATGAGGTTGCAAAGTGCACGGTTCCGAACTGCGCCTCGCCGGCATCCTGGGCCAGGGTCGGTTGACCCCAGCCGATAAATGCCGCCGCGGCGAGTGCAGCCAACGTGTTTGCCGAAACCCTGGTCATGATCTCCTCCACGAGTCGCGAGGGTGGCGTGCCGGTATCGGCGGCGAAGCATCGGCCCCGGCGCATCTTTCGTCCAATATATTATCGGTCTGGTACTTCATGCCGAACCGGCATAAAGTGCCGGCCATGGATTTGCGCCACCTGCGGACGTTCGTCACCGTTGCCGAACAGGGAACCGTCTCCAGAGCGTCGCTGCGCCTGCGCGTTGCGCAGCCGGCGCTGTCGCGCCAGATCAGCGACCTCGAGGCGGAACTCGGCGTGCGGCTGTTCGATCGCATCCGTCGCCGGCTGGTGCTGACCGGCGAGGGCGAGCAGCTGCTGGGGGATTGCCGCACCGTGCTGGGCGCGGTCGGCTCGCTCGGCGAGCGCGCGCAAGCGCTGCGGGGAGGCGAGGCGGGCGTCCTCAAGATGGCGGCCACGCCGCAGACGATCGACGGCGTGCTCGCGAATTTCTTGCATCACTTCGGGCAACGTCGGCCTGACGTGCAGATCAAGCTGACCGAGGCCGTCGGTCCAACCCTCCCCGCAATGCTCGAACGCGGCGAGCTGCACTTGGGGATCAGCTTGCTGCGCCCGGTCCAGGCCGGCAACCATCCGTTTGAGATGCTCGCGCTGCCGCCGATCGAGTTTCTTGCCGCCTGCCATCCGTCGCTGGCGCTTGGACATGGCGGGAGCGCGGACATTCGCAGCCTCGGAGCGCATCCGCTGCTCCTCATCGATACCAGCTTCTTTGTTCGCACCACGTTCGACGCGTTCTGCCGGGTTGCCGGTTTCAAGCCCAATGTCTTCTTCGAAAGCCGCACCCCGCATGCGCTTCTCGCCCTGGCGGAGGCCGGCCACGGCGTCGCGATCGTGCCGTCCGTTCTGCCGACGCACCGGTACCGGTTGCGCGTCCTCCGCCTGACGCACCGGGGCAAAGCACTGCGGGAACCCTACGGCATCGTGTGGGACCGGCGCCGGGTGCTGCCGCCCTATGCGCAGGAGTTTTGCGGGTCGCTCGCCACCTATCTGCGCGAGGCTGTTCCGCTGTCGCAGCCGCCGGCGCGCACCGCCGGGCGGCCTACGGGCCGAAAGCGAAAGGAGGGCTCGCCGATCGGTCGCAGCGGCGCGCCGCGCGACCCGAAAGATCGCAATCCCCGGCGTTCGTGAGGTCGCGCGACTGCGATGCTGGAATTGCCCCCGTGCGGGACATCAAGAGGACGTCGATCGAACAAAAGTCTCGTGCGACCGCGCCGAGTCTGCAACAATAAGCCCCTGTCGACGCGCCGCAGCAAGGAGCAACGCCATGCATGCAACGCCGGTTATTCTTGGCTCGGGCGAGCACCGCTACCGCGTGGTCGAGAGCTGGGCGAAGTTGCCCGACGGCTGGGATCTCCGCGACGTCGCTGCGGTCGCGGTTGACCGCCGCGACCGCGTCTACGTGTTCAACCGCGGCGCCCATCCGATGGTCGTGCTCGACCGCGACGGCAACTTCATCACCAGCTGGGGCGAGGGGCTGTTCCAGCGCGCGCACGGCCTGCACATCGACGCCGATGACAATCTCTATTGCACCGACGACGGCGACCACACGGTGCGCAAGTGCACCACCGAAGGCAAGGTTCTGCTCACGATCGGCATTCCAGGCAAATCCGCGCCCTACATGAGCGGCGAGCCGTTCCATCGCTGCACCCACACCGCGCTCTCCCCCAAAGGCGAGATCTACGTTTCCGACGGCTACGGCAATGCCTGCGTGCACAAGTACGCGCCCGACGGCAGGCTGATCAAAACCTGGGGCGCGCCGGGCTCCGATCCGGGTGAATTCAACATCGTGCACAACATCGTCACCGACGCGGACGGCTGGGTCTATGTCGCCGACCGCGAGAACCACCGCGTGCAGGTGTTCGACGGCAACGGCAAGTACGAGGCGCAGTGGAACAACCTGCACCGCCCCTGCGCGCTCTATTGCTGCGGCGGCAAGCACCCGAACTTCATCATCGGCGAGCTCGGCCCCGGCATGCCGGTCAATCTGCATGTGCCGAACCTCGGCCCGCGTCTCGCGATCGTCGATGCCAAGGGCAAGAGGATCGCGCGGCTCGGCGGCGAGCGCGGCCCCGGGCTTGAGACCGGCAAGTTCCTCGCCCCGCACGGCCTCGCGCTCGACTCCAGGGGCGACCTCTACGTCGCGGAGGTCGGCGTCACCAACTGGAGCACCAGCTTCCCGGACACGCCGATGCCGAAGATCGTGCGCTGCCTGCAGAAGCTCGAACGGGTGCGGTGAGTGTAGCCGGCATGAGCGACAGCGAAATGTGGGGCCCCCCGTTGCTGGAGAAGGGTGTATCGCTGATTTCACTTTTCTTATCCCGGCTACCGCGCTTGCATGGCCGGATCGCGCCAACTAGGTTTTCGGCATGCTGGATTGGAGCGAATGCCCGGCCGTCGAACGGATGCCGGGAAAGGTCAGCGGCGAGTGGCTGTTCAAGTCCACGCGCGTGCCGGTACGTGCACTGTTTGAGAATTTGGAAGACGGCGCACGAGTGGATGAGTTTCCGGAATGGTTTCCGGGTGTCACCCGCGAACAGATCGAGCTTGTTCTACGTCATGCCGAGCGTAGCCTGACGATCGCATGAGCGCGGTTGATCTTCGTTGACGAATGAGGGTTCTCTTCGACCAAGGGATCCGCGCCGTTGCAGGGCCCTGGTAGGTCATGCCGTTTCCACGGCTTTCGAAATGGGCGAAGCTCGACAATGGCGCGCTGCTGAGGGCGGCGGACGCAGATTTCGATGTGCTCGTCACGACCGATCGCAACCTGACCTGTCAGTAGAACCTTCGCGGCTTGCGACTTGCCATTCTGGTCTTGCCCACGACAAGTTGGCCGAAAATTCAATCTTACCAGGCGCAATCGTCACTGCGCTTAGCCGGTTGCGCTCTGGTGATGTCATCGAGGTGGATTTCCGCTAGCGGCGCGTCTGACCCACACGCACGCCCTATCGCCCCGTGAATCGCGGCGGGCGCTTCTCTACGAAGTGCGCCACGCCCTCGCGGAAGTCCTCGGTGTCGCGGCAGAGCTCCTGCTCGCGGTTGGCGACTTGCGTCGCCTCGGCGAGCGACTGGAACAGCCCGTCGTAGACCTGGCGCTTGATGATCGCGACCGCGCGCGGCGAGGCGAGGTTGGCGATCTCGCTCGCGCGTGACTGCACTGCCGGCAGAAAGCCATCGGCCGGCAGGACGCGGACGAGGCCCAATGTCTCGGCCTCTTTCGCATCGATCGGCCGCGCCGAGCACAACAGGTCGAGCGCGTTCATCGGCCCGATCAGGCGCGGCAGCATCCAGGCCGCGCCGTGCTCGGCGATCAGGCCGCGGCGCGCGAACGCGGTGGTGAGCTTGGCGCCTTCCGCCATGTAGCGAATGTCGCAGTAAAGCGTGAGCACGAACCCGATGCCGGCGACCGGGCCGTTGATCGCGGCGATGATCGGCTTCTTGACCGCGAGGATGTAGCTCAGCCGCTGGGCGAAATTGGCGGCGAGGCCCTCGGTCGGGGCGTCGTCGGCGGCGATCAGCTGCCGCTTGCCGGCGGCCGCCGAGGAGAGCCGCGCCATGTCGGCGCCGGCGCAGAAGCCGCGGCCGGCGCCGGTCACGACGATTGCGCGCACTTCGCGGTCGGCATCGGCGCGCGTGAACGCCGCGCGCAGCTGATCCGCCATGTCGCCGGTCCAGGCATTGAGCCGGTCCGGCCGATTGAGCGTGACAGTGGCGACCCGGTCACCGACCGCGTACAGCACCTCGTCGGTCTGTGCGTGCATGCTCTTCCCCTGGCTCCATTACATCAGTCATTCCTGTGAGCGAGGCGACAAAGCAATCCAGACTTATGCTCCCGCTGGATTGGCTCGCCTTCCGCTCGCAATGACGACTCAACCCTTCCCTCTCGTCTTCTCCCGCACAGCCGCCCATTGCTCGTCGCTCCATTCCAGCATCCCGGCATCGGCGGTGCCGCCGTGCCAGCGCTTGCCGCCATCGATCACCACCGCCTCGCCGTTGATGTAGCTCGCCTGATCGGACACCAGGTAGCTGCACAGGTTGGCGAGCTCGATGTGCTCGCCGTAGCGCCCGGCCGGGATGCCGCGCAAGCGGTCCCCGGCCGAACGCTCCTCCGGCATCAGGCGCGACCACGCGCCGGGCGTCGGGAACAGCCCCGGCACCACCGCGACCAGCCGGATGTTGTTCTTTCCCCACTCGACCGCGAGGCTCTTGGTCATCGCCAGCAAGCCCGCCTTCGCCATCGAGGACGGCACGGTGTGGGCGCCGCCGTGGAGCGCCGACAGCGTCAGGATCGACAGCACGGTGCCCGGCCGGCCGGCGTCGATCCAGCGGCGGCCGGCCGCGACCGTGCAGTAGGCGCTGCCGTGCAGCACGATGTCGAGCACGGCATCGATCGCGCGCGGGGAGAGCCGGTGCGTCTGCGCGATGAAGTTGCCGGCCGCATTGTTGACCAGCACGTCGAGCGGCGCGCGCGCGAAAATCTTCGCCATCAGCGCCTCGACCGCTTCCGCGTCGCGCACGTCGCAGACGTGGGTCTCGACCGTCGCGCCGAGCTCGCGCGCAAACGCAGCGGCGGTCTCGGCCAGCACCGCCTCGCGCCGGCCGCAGATGACGAGCTCGGCGCCCAGTTCGACATAGCGCCGGCCGATGCTGCGGCCGAGCCCGGTCGCGCCGCCGGTGACCAGCACGCGCTTGCCGCGCAGGAGATCCTTCTCGAACATGGTCTCTCCGAAAAACACCGCAAATCTGAAATCCGCATCCTTCGAGACGGTCCTTCGGACCGCTCCTCAGGATGTGGGGTGTGCGTGACATACACGAACCTCCTCACGCTGAGGAGCGCGCGGAACGCGCGCGTCTCGAAGCATGCGAAACGCCGATCCGACGAGGGCGGCGCTTGCCAAGTCTACGACTTCTCACCACCATGGCGCGATAGCAGCGTGCGAGCCGGAGTCATCGTGCACGACAGCGGCCATATCGTCGCCGAGACGGCGAGGCGGATCTTCGCCGACCTCGCCGACCCTCAAGTCCTCAACGCGGCCAAGGACGAGGCGTGGAAAGCGCCGCTGTGGCAGGCGCTGGCCGAGGCCGGGCTGACGCTGGCGTGGGTGCCGGAGCAGCACGGCGGCGCCGGCGCGAGCCTTGCAGACGGCTTTGCCGTAATCGAAACCGCGGGCCGGTTCGCGGCGCCGGTTCCGCTGGTCGAAACGTTGCTCGCCGGCTGGCTGCTCTCCCGCGCCGGAATTGTAGCGCCGGGCAGCGCCATGACGGTCGCGCCGGCGCGGCCCGCCGACCGCATCACGCTCGATGCCGACAACAAGTTGAGCGGGCGGGCGCGAGGCGTGCCGTTCGCCGACGACGCCGCGCACATCGCCGTGCTGGCGCACGGCGCCGCCGGTCCGTCGGTGACGCTGGTCGAGCGCGGGTCGTGTCGTCTGATCGAGGGTGCCAATCTCGCAGGCGACGCCTCGAACGCGGTGACCTTCGATGGCGCTATGCCGGTCGCCATCGCGGCGGCGCCGGCCGGGCTCGATCAAGCCGCGCTGATGCGCATCGGCGCCGTCGCCCGCAGCGTGGCGACCGCCGGTGCACTCGCGGCGATCCTTTCGCTTGCGGTCCGCTACGCCAACGACCGCGTCGCGTTCGAGCGGCCGATCGCAAAGTTCCAGGCGGTTCAGCACAACCTTGCCCGCCTTGCCGGCGAGGTCGCGGCCGCCATGACGGCGGCCGGATCGGCGGCCGACGCGCTCGCGGCGGCCGATGTCGCCGACGATGCGCTGTTTCTGGAGGCCGCGTCCGCCAAGATCCGCTGCGCCGAGGCGGCGACCGAGGGCGCCTCGATCGCGCACCAGGTCCACGGTGCCATCGGCTTCACCAAGGAGCACGTGCTGCACCGGTTCACGCTGCGGCTCTTGTCGTGGCGCGACGACTTCGGCAATGAGAGCCATTGGGCGGCGGAGCTGGGCGGCCGGGTAGCGGCGCGGGGCGCCAACGACTTCTGGCCGCTGGTTGCTTCGCGTTGACGAACGGACGACGTCATGACCGCTGAGCTGAGCTTCGACCAGATCCGGCTGCCGAAGGAGTGCGAGGCGCTGCGCAGCGAGGTGCGGGCGTTTCTCGCCGACGAGATCGCCGCCGGCACGTTCAATCCCGATCGGCCGGGGCACGGCGACGCCCACAGTCCGGAGTTCAGCCGCCGCGTCGGCGCCAAGGGCTGGATCGGCATGACCTGGCCGAAGAAGTACGGCGGGCAGGAGCGCAGCTTCCTCGAGCGCTTCGTCGTGACCGAGGAGTTCCGGGTGGCGAATGCGCCAGTGCGGCAGCACTTCGTCGCGGACCGGCAAAGCGGCCCGATCCTGCTCAAATACGCGCCCGAGCACGTCAAGATGGACATCCTGCCGCGCATCTGCCGCGGCGAGCTGTGCTTCGTGATCGGCATGAGCGAGCCGGGCTCCGGCTCCGACCTGTTCGCCGCCAAGACCAAGGCCACCAAGGCCGACGGCGGCTGGCGCATCAACGGCAGCAAGATCTGGACCAGCAACGCCCACATCGCCGACTACATGCTCGGGCTGTTCCGCACCTCGGCGCCGACCAAGGAGAACCGCCGCCACGGGCTCACGCAGTTCTTGGTCGACATGCGCACGCGCGGGATCACGGTCAATCCGATCTACCAGCTGACCGGCCAGCACGATTTCAACGAGGTGGTGTTCGAGGACGCCTTCATGCCCGACGACTATGTGCTGGGCGAGATCGACGGCGCCTGGAAGCAGGCGACCAGCGAGCTCGCCTACGAGCGCAGCGGGCCGGAGCGGTTCCTGGAAACGTTGTACGTGCTGATCGAGCTCATTCGCGCGCTCGGACCGAAGCCCGACCTGCGCAGCGCCGAAGGGCTCGGGCGCCTGGTCGCACAGCTGCATACGCTGCGGCGCATGTCGGTCTCGGTTGCCGGCATGCTGGAGGCCGGCAAGGAGCCGGTGGTCGAGGCCTCGATCGTCAAGGACGTCGGCACGATCTGGGAGCAGCGGCTGCCGGCGCGCGTACGCGAGCTCGCCGCCTTCATCGCGCCGGAGGCGACCAACCGCGTCACCTTCGAGGAGCAGCTCGCCTTCGCCACCATGATCGCGCCCAAGCTGACGATCCAGGGCGGCACCACCGAGGTGCTGCGCGGGATCATCGCCCGCGGCCTCGGCCTGCGCTGAGCAATCGTGCCTGATATCGCCAAGCTGCTGTGGCCGAAGACGGTGGCGCTGATCGGCGCCTCGTCCGACACCCACGGCCTGCGCGGACGCATCCTGCGCGTCTTGAAGGGGCACCCGTTCGCCGGGACGATCTATCCGGTGAGCCGCAGCCAGGCCGAGGTGCAAGGCCTCAAGGCGTTCCGCTCCGTCGCCGAGCTGCCGCAAGCGGTCGATCTTGCGGTGCTGATCATTCCGGCAAGACACGTGCCGGACGAGCTCGAGCGCTGCGGCAAGGCCGGCATCAAGGCCGCGGTCATCCTGTCTTCCGGCTTTGCCGAGGAGGCGGGCACCGCCGGCGCCAGCCTGCAGGACGATATCCGCGCCATCGCCGAGCGCTACGACATGGCGGTGAACGGACCGAACTCGGAAGGCTTCGCCAACACGGCGCTAGCGCTGTGTCCGACCTTCAGCCCGGTGATGGAAGCCGGCCCGCGGGCGCTGTTGCCGCCGGAACGCCGATACCGCGGTCAGCTCGCCGTGGTGGCCCAGAGCGGAGGCGTCGGTTTTGCGTTCTTCGACCGCGGGCGCCCGCGCGAGCTCGCGTTCCGCTACATCGTCACCACCGGCAACGAGGTCGGCCTCGAGGCGTTCGACTACGTCGACCACATGCTCGACGAGGGCAAGACCGACGCCTTCCTGCTGTGGCTGGAGGACGTGAAGTCGCCGGAAACCTTCAGGCGCGTGGCCGAGAAGGCGCTGCGCGCCGGCAAGCCGCTGATCGTCACCAAGATCGGACGCTCGGAGCCGGGGCGCCGGGCGGCGCAATCTCACACCGCTGCGCTCGCCGGCTCCCATGCGGCCTACCAGGCGATGTTTACGCGCTACGGCGTCATCGAAGGGGAAGGCCTCGACCAGATGATCGAGGTGGCCGCCGGGTTCCTCGCCTTCGGCGGGCGCCTGCCTGCCGGCCGGCGCGTGGCCATCTGCACCTCCTCGGGCGGCTGCGGCGGGTGGCTCGCCGATGCGGCGGCGGCCGCGGGGTTGGACGTACCGCAGCTCGACGCCGCAACGCGCGCCGCGATCGACGTCCACCTGCCGCCCTACGGCACCTCGCAAAATCCCGTCGACGTCACTGCTCAGGCCATCTTCAAGCTCGGTTATGCGGAGTTCGGGCGGCTGCTGGTTGGCTCACCTGCGATCGACGGCGTGCTGATGGTCGCATCGACCCGCCGCTCCGAGGTGATCGCGCGCGAGGGCGAGGCGCTCGCCGCCTTGGCGCGGGAGAGCGCGAAGCCGATCCTGTTCTGGAGCTACACGCCACCCGCCGACGACAGCGTCGCGATCATGAGCGAGGCCGGTTTTCCGCTGTTCACCGACATGCACAACTGCGCCCGCACCATGCGGCACATGGCCGACTACCGGGCGGCGCGCGAGCGCTTCCTGCGTCCGGCCGAGATTTATCCGGCACCGCGGGCTCGCGAAAAAGCTGGCCGCGTCCTCGCGGCGAGCCATCCGGTGCTGTGCGAGTGGGAGGCGCGGCCGTTGCTCGCCGCCTACGGCATCGCGGAGCATAATCCCGTAGGGTGCCTCGCGTGGTCCGCGGACGAGGCGGAAGCGACGGCCCGTGCCGTCGGCGTGCCGGTTGCGCTGAAGGTGCAGTCGCCCGACATCCCCCATAAGACCGAGGCCGGCGCGCTCGCCCTGGGACTGATGCCGGAAGCGGTGCCCGCCGCCTACCATCGTGTACTTGCCAACGCGAAGCGGCACGTGCCTGGCGCGCACATCCTCGGCGTGCTGGTGCAGCCGATGGTCCCGCCGGGACGCGAGGTGATCCTCGGCATCAAGCGCGACGATCTCTGGGGTCCGATGCTGCTGGTGGGCCTGGGCGGCGTGCTGGTCGAGGTGCTCGGCGACGTGGCGCTTTCGCCGGTGCCGCTCGGCCCGCAAGACGCGCGCGAGCTCCTCGCCCGCCTCAGGGGGGCGGCGCTGTTCGAGGCGCATCGCGGCGCGCTGGCGGCCGACGTCGAAGCGCTCGTCGACTTGATGGTCCGCCTTGGGCGGTTCGCCGCCGATCACGCCGACGAGGTCGTGGAGGTCGATCTCAACCCGGTGCTGGTGCACCCGGAAGGGCAGGGGGTCTCGGTGGTCGACGCCTTGATCGTGAAGCGGGTGGCGGAGGATGGAGAGCGGCGGCATGCGCGCGCCTAGCCCCGCGCCGTCATGCCCGCGCTTGTCACCGCGGGCCGGGTTTACCCGACTTGCGGCACTCTATGGCGCGGAACTCGGGGAAGCCCGAGTCCCGACGGCGAAAACCGTGAATGGCCGGGACGACCCTCGCAAACCGCTTTGGCGATTGCTTGCCCAGCCATGGCGATCTCAACCGGCGCTGCCAAGTGCGGTAGGATACATCCAAGGAGTATTTGCATGGGTCCGTTCAAAGACATCGGCGTCGAAAGGTCCGGCCTCGTCGCCCTGATCGAGATCCGCCGGCCGCCGCACAATTTCTTCGACGTCGCGCTGATCCACGAGATCGGCGGCGCGCTCGAAGCGCTCGACGCCGACGACGGCTGCCGCGCGATCGTGCTGGCCGCGCAAGGCAAGTCGTTTTGCGCCGGCGCCAATTTCGGCGACGGCTCAATGCTCGATTCCGCCGGCCAGCGTCCCGGCGAGCCGATGCAGGGCGTCGGCCATCTCTACGTCGAGGCGATTCGCCTGTTCCAGAGCAAGAAGCCGATCGTCGCGGCGGTGCACGGCGCCGCGGTCGGCGGCGGGCTTGGCCTCGCGCTGGTGGCGGATTTTCGCGTCACCTGTCCGGAGGCGCGCTTCTCCGCCAACTTCACCCGGCTCGCTTTCCATCCCGGCTTCGGGCTGACGACGACGCTGCCGGCGCTGATCGGGCCGAGTCAGGCGGCGTTGATGTTCTATACCAGCCGCCGCGTCAGCGGCGAGGACGCCTACAAGATCGGGCTCGCCGACGTACTGGTGCCGCAGGCCGAGGTCCGCACCGCGGCGCTCGCGCTCGCCGCCGAGATCGCCGAGAACGCTCCGCTCGCCGTGATGGCAACGCGCGCCACCATGCGCGCCGGCCTCGCCGATCGCGTGCGCAAGGCGACCGACCACGAGCTTGCCGAACAGAAGCGCTTGCGCACCACCGACGACTTCAAAGAAGGCGTCAAGGCCATGGCCGAGCGCCGGGTGCCGAACTTCGCCGGCCGCTGAGCACGCAGGAGGGACGCCGCCAGTGCTGGTCGTCGAAAGGCCCGCGGATCTCGCCCGCCATATCGGTCAAAAGCTCGGCCCCAGCGACTGGATCACGGTCGACCAGGCCATGATCCAGCGGTTTGCCGACGCCACCGGCGATCATCAATGGATCCATGTCGATGTCGAGCGCGCCAAGCGCGACATGCCAGGCGGCAAGACCATCGCGCATGGCTACCTCACGATGTCGCTGGTGCCGCAATTGGCCTATCGGCTCTATGACGTTCGCAACAAGTCGCGCGGGTTGAACTATGGGTCGAACAAGGGGCGATTCACCAGCCCGGTGCCCGCCGGGTCGCGCCTGCGCATGCACATGACCCTGAAGGATGTCCATCTCGTCGTCGGCGGCGCGCGCATCACCAGCGACTGCACCGTCGAGCTCGAAGGCCAAGAGCGCCCCGCGCTCGTGGCGGAGATCGTCAGCATGGTGTTCGAATAGTTTAAGCCCGGCCCATCGAGGCGATCGATTTCGCGTGCCGCATACCGCACCCGGGCGAACGCCTGAACGGCGGGGGGCGCGGGCGCTTTCAGGCGGGTGTGAAGCATGGCACCGGCGGCCCGCCCTCGCTAGCCTTGAACACCACCTTGACGCTCTGCCCGATCGCGATCTGGTCGAGGTCGCAGTCGACGATGTTGGTCATCATCGTCACGCCCTCCTCGAGCGTCACGTAGGCGATCGCGTACGGGACCGCCGTGCGCCGCATGACGCTGTACGAGTAGATGGTGCCGCGCCCCGACGCCGGCCGCCAGTCGGTGTTGTCGCTGAAGCAGTACGGGCAGAGCGAGCGTGGATAGTGATGGACCTTGCCGCAGGCAAGGCAGGTCTTGATCAGCAGCGTGCCCTGCCCGGCAGCGTCCCAATAGCGCTTGGTCTCCGGCGTCACTTGCGGCGCGGGAATTTTTCGCTGTTGTGCGGTCATCGCTTTGCTCCGATCGGCGTGGATTCTGACGCCTCACGCCCGGCCTTGTGCCGGGCATCCACGTCTGCGTGGCCGTTGCGCGTCTGGAGCAAGGAAGGCGTGGATGGCCACGATAAGCACGGCCATGACGAGACGGGGTGGCCTTTGAGGATCATCACTCCCGCTCCAGCACCACCGTGGCGCTGCCGTGGCGGGTGGCGAGCGAGCCGCCGGTGCCGTGCGCCAGCGCAAGGTCGCAGTTCTTGACCTGCACGGCCGGGTGCGCCTCGCCGCGCAGCTGCCGCACCGCCTCCAGCACCTTGGTCAATCCACCGCGGTTGGACGGATGATTGTTGCACAAGCCCCCGCCGTCGGTGTTGAACGGCAGCTTGCCGGTCCCTGCGATCAGGTTGCCGTCGGCGACAAACGCGCCGCCCTTGCCCTTCGGGCAGAAGCCGAGGTCTTCGAGCTGGATCAGCACCGTGATGGTGAAGCTGTCGTAGATCGAGGCGTACTTGATGTCTGCGGGCTTGACGCCGGCTTCCGCGAACGCCGCCGCGCCCGAGCGCTCCGCCCCGGTCGCGGTCACGTCGACGCGGCCGCCCATCGTGTGCTTCGGCGCCTCGGCGGCGCCGAGAATTTTCACCCGCGGGCGCTTGAGGCCGTTCGCGACCTCGGGGCTGGTGACGATGATCGCGCCGCCTCCGTCGCTGATCACGCAGCAATCGAGCCGGTGCAGCGGATCCGCGATCACCGGCGAGTTCACCACGTCCTCGACCGTGACGACGTCGCGCAGCACCGCGTGCGGATTGTGCTGCGCGTGGTGCGAGGCCGCGACCTTGATCCAGGCGAGCTGCTCGCTGGTCGTGCCGAATTCGTGCATGTGCCGCATCGCGCACATCGCATACATGTTGACGATGGTCGGGCCGAACGGAAACTCGAACGCGACATCGGGCGCAGCCGGGTTGTAGACACGCGGCGCCGTTCCGGTCGCCATGCCTTCCGCGCGCGGGCGGCCGGCGAGCGTGATCAGCGCGACGTTGCACTTGCCGGCGGCGATCGCTTCCGCCGCATGCCCGACATGCACCACGTAGGAGGAGCCGCCGGTGTCGGTCGAATCGACGTGGCGCAGCTTCAAGCCCAGATAGTCGACCATCGACAGCGGGCCGAGGCCGGGCGCGTCGCCGGCGCAGAAGTAGCCATCGACGTCGTCCTTGCTCAGGCCCGCGTCCTCGAGCGCGCCCTTCGCCACTTCGGCATGGAGCTGCGCCAGCGATTTGTCGTCGGCCTTGCGGGTGGGATGCTCGTAGATGCCGGCGATGTAGGCCTTGCCTTTGATGCTCATGGGTCTCCTACTCTCTCGGGCGCCTGCCGGTCTCTCCTCGCCGTGATTGCGCGGAGCGTCGGCGAGGAAGCAATCCAGAAACGGCATTGCAGCCTGGATTGTTTCGCTTCGCTCGCAATGACGGCAACGTTGAAGTCCAAATACAAGAAAGACATGGATGCCCGGCACAAGGCCGGGCACGACGAGTCAGTTAGCATAGCTTGCGATCCCGAGCGAGAAGCCGCCGTCCACCACCATCAATGCGCCGGTCACGTAGCTGGCCTCGTCCGACAGCAGGTAGGCGACCAGCGGCGCGACCTCGCGCGCCTCGCCGAGCCGTCGGAGCGGGATGCGCGCGACCTTGGCCTTCATCTCGGCTTCGGCCGCCGGGCCTGATGCTGCGGCAAGCACGCGCTCGGTAGCGATCACACCGGGCAGCACGGCATTGACGCGGATGCGGTGCGGCGCGAGCTCGACCGCCAGCACGCGCGTGAGCTGGCTCAGCCCGGCCTTCGATGCGCCATAGTGGGCAATTCCCGGGCGCGCCAGTACGCTCGCTGTCGACGAGATGTTGACCACCGCGCCATCGCGCCCGCGCATGGCCGGAACCAGCGCCTTGGTGAGCAGGAATGGCGCCCGCAGGTTGAGGCCCAAAACCTCGTCCCATTCGGCGGCCGAGAGGTCGTCGAGCGCCGTCACCGGATACATGCCGGCGCAGTTCACCAAGCCGTCGATGGTGCCGCCCGCGGCGGCGGCCGCCGCGAGCTTCTGGATCGAGCTTTCCGACAGCAGGTCGGCGACGATCGCCGTCGTCGGCGTGGCCGACCCGTCCCGCAGCGCTTCGAGCGCGCTGGCGTCACGGTCGGTGGCGACGACCGCGGCGCCTTCGGCGGCGAGCCGCGCCACGATCGCGCCGCCGAGACCGCCGGCGGCGCCGGTGACCAGGATGCGCTTGCCCTCGAGCCGCTTCATGTTTCAAACCCGCTCATGAATTGTCATCCCGCCTCTCGCGCCTTCCGGCGCTCGGCCGGGATGACAGGCTTCGGTGCGCTTGAGCGCACGACACGCATCACGCGAACAGGCAGGCCGCCGACTGCCCGGCCGCGATCGGCCGCAGCGCCGGATCGGTCTCGGCGCAGGCTGGTTGCACGCGCGGACAGCGCGTGCGGAAGCGGCAGCCGCTCGGCAGCTGCGCTGGGTCGGGCGGCTCGCCCTCCAGCACGAACGTGTCGGTCACGCGGCGGCCGCCGATCTGCGGGATCGCCGCGAGCAGCGACTGGGTATAGGGGTGCTTGGGCGCCGCGAACAGCACTTCGGTTGGCGCGATCTCGACGATGCGGCCGAGATACATGACCGCCACGCGGTCGCACATCATGCGCACGACCGAGAGGTCGTGCGAGATGAACAGGTAGGTGAGCGAGAATGCGCGCTGTAGCTCGCGGAACAGTTTCAACACCGTCGCCTGCGCCGATACGTCCAAACCCGAGGTCGGCTCGTCCAGCACCACCAGCCGCGGATGCAGGGTGAGGATGCGCGCGAGCCCGACCCGCCGCTGCTGTCCGCCCGAGAGCTCGTGCGGGTAGAGATCGAGGTGGGTCGGCGGCAACCCGACCTGGGCGAGGATCTCGCGGATGCGCGCGCGGCGCCCGGCTGCGCGCAGGTCGGTATGAACGACCAGCGGCTCCTCCAGCGACCGTCGCGTGGTCCAGCGCGGGTCGAGCGAATGGCCGGGATCCTGGTGGCAGTATTGCAGCCGGGGTGCGATCCGCCGGCGCGCTTGCGGGACGAGCGCACTGATGTCTTCGGTTTCGAACGTGATCCTGCCGGTGCTCGGTCGATGGATCCCGACCAAAACCTTGCCGAGGGTCGACTTGCCGCAACCGGACTCGCCGACGATTCCCAGGGTCTCGCCCGCCTCAACCTCGAACGAGACGCCGTCGAGCGCGCGCACGGTTCCGACTCGCCAGCCGAACATGTTGCGCACGGGAAAATGCCGCGACACCCCCTCGACCGTCAGGATCGCAGCTGCGCTCATGCCGGCACCGTGGCGCCGATGGGGTGATAGCAGCGCACCTGATGGCCGCTGCCGATCGTGGAAATTGCGGGCCGGTCGGTCCGGCAGGCCTCGCTCGCGCGCGTGCAGCGCGGATGAAAGCGACATCCGGCCGGCGGATCGACCAGTGCCGGGATCTCGCCGCCGATGCCGGCGAGCTCGCGGCCGGGCTGCGGCAGGCTCTCCAGCAGCCGCACCGTATACGGATGGCTTGGCCGGCGGAAGAATTCCTCGATCGGCGCGGTTTCGACCTCCTGGCCGGCGTACATCACGGTGATGCGGTCGCAGATCTCGTAAGCGGTGCCCATGTCATGGGTGGTGAACAGCACCGAAACGCCGCGTTCCTTGGCGAGTTGCCGCAACAGCTTGAGGATCTGCGCCTGGATCGTCACGTCGAGCGCGGTGGTCGGCTCGTCGGCGACCACCAGCTCCGGCTGCGGCAGCAGCGCGAGCGCGATCATCAGGCGCTGGCGCTGTCCGCCCGAGAACTCGTGCGGCAGCCGGGCGAAGGTTTGCTCCGGCTTCGGGATCTGGACGGTGCGCAGCATGTCGACGGCGGCCGCGGTGTCGGCGCGGCGGCGCCTCCTCGGATAGCGGCTGAAGAAGCCGGCGAGGCCGCGCCATTCGCCTGCGCCGCGCCGCGGCGACTTCCACTTCATCACCTCCATGGTCTGCGTGCCGATCGGAAACAGCGGATTGAACGATCCGAACGGATCCTGCGGGATGAAGGTGATGCGCCGTCCGCGAACGGCGTTGTCGAACTGCCGGCGCGGCATGGTCAGCAGATCCTCGCCGCCGAAACGGATGGTACCGGCGTCGTGGCGAGCATTGGCGGCCAGGATCCCGAGGATTGCGTGCGCGAGCGTGGTCTTGCCGCAGCCGGATTCGCCGACCAGGCCGACGATCTCGCCGCGCCCGATGGTCAGGTTGACGCCGTCGAGAACCTCGGCCACGCCCCGCTCGGTCCCGAACGAGACGCGCAGGTTCTCGACCTCGAGCAGGTTATCGCTCGGCGCGCGCACGGCGGATCCGCGGATCGAGGACGTCCCGCAGGCCGTCGCCGAGGAGGTTGAAGCCCATCACCACCAGAAAGATGGCAAGCCCGGGAGCGAGCGCGTACCACCACGCCTCGGGCAGGAACTCTCGCGATTCCGAGATCATGCGGCCCCATTCGGGAGCCGGCGGCGGTGCCCCGAGGCCGAGAAAGCCGAGTGCGCTCGCGGTCAGGATCGTAAAGCCCATCCCGATCGAGGTGCGCACGATGATCGGCGAGGCGACGTTCGGCAGCACGTGCAACAGAATGATGCGCCAGGTCGGCACCCCGAGTGCGATGGCCGCCTCGATGAAGGTCTCGTTCTTGAGCGCGCGCACCTCGGCATGCACCAGGCGCGTGAACCACGGCCAGTAGGTGATCGACAGCGCCAGGATCACGTTCTCGATCGACGGCCCGAGGGTCTGCGAGATCGCGATCGCCAGCACTATCTGCGGCACGGCCAGGAAGATGTCGGAGACCCGCATCAACGCTTCGCCGAACCAGTTCTGCCGCCACCCCGAGACGAGGCCGATCGGGACGCCGATGAGGAGCGCGGTGCCGACCGCTACCGTCGCGATCACCAGCGTGATGCGCGCACCGAACAGGATGCGGCTGTAGATGTCGGCGCCCATCCGGTCGGTCCCGAACAGGTAGGTTTCGGACGGCGGCAGCAGCCGCTGGCGCGGGTTCATGTCCCAGACCGCGTCCGGATGGGTGGCGAACACCGGCGCCAGGACCGCGATCAAGATCAACGCCAGGATGATCGCAAGGCCGACGGCCGCGGCAGGGTCGCGCAGCAGCTTGCGCAGGATGTCGAGCGCCGTCTTCACGCGGCTGCTCCGCGTGGATCGAGCAGCGCGTGCGCGATGTCGACGATCAGGTTGACGAGTCCGAACACGACGCCGGCATAGACCGTGAAGCCCATCACCGCCGCGTAGTCGGACTGCAGGATCGCTTCGAACGCGTAGGCGCCGATGCCCGGCCACTGGAACACGGTCTCGATCACCACCGTGCCGGCGAGCAGGATGCCGAACAAAAGGCCGATCTGCGTCACCGTCGAGATCAGCGAATTGCGCAACACGTATTTCCAAACGATCAAGCCCGACGGAATGCCCATCGCGCGCTGATAGGTGACGAAGCTCCGTTGCAGCGTCTCCAGCACGCCCGCGCGCGTGAACCGCACCACGGTCGCGAGCGCGGGAAACGCCAGCGTCAGCGCCGGCAGGGTCAGGTGGGTGAGCACGTTGCCGAGCCGTTGGAAGTTGCCTTCCAGCAGCGCGTCGAGCACGAAGAAGCCGGTGATCGGCGGCGGCGGAAAGCCGGTGATGCGCCCCTGCAGCGGCAGCCAGCGCAGGTCCATGGCGAAGGTGAGCTGCAGCATCAGCGCGAGCCAGAAGCTTGCGACCGCGAGCCCGGCGACGGTGACGACACGCAGGACGTGATCGATCGCGCGGTTGCGGTAGAGCGCCGCCAGCACGCCGAGCGGGATTCCCAGAACGACCGCCACGATCATGGCGGCGATCGTCAGCTCGATGGTGGCAGGCAGGCGCGCGAACAGGTCGTCCCAGACCGGCCGGGTGGTGAACAGGCTGGTGCCGAGGTCGCCGGAGAGCAGCTGCCGGTAGTAGTCGACGAGCTGGACCAGCAGCGGCCGCTCGAGCCCGAGCTTTTGGCGCAGCAGCTCGATCTGGGCGCGCGAGGCGGTCTCGCCCGCAAGCTTTGCCACCGGGTCGGCCGGGATGACGCGCGAGATGAAGAACACGATGGCGACGAGGCCGGCGAGCGTCGGCACCAGCCAGGCGACGCGCTGCAGGACGAGCGCCAGGATGCGCATCGCCTATCCCTCCACTGAAAGGGAGGGCAGAAGAGCGGCTTCGCCGAGCATCAAGGTGTCAGCACCCTTGCCCCGCAGGCGGCGAGAGGTAATCAGCGGCGCCTGAGCATCGAGCGCAGCGCCAAGCCGAATATCAACCCTCATCCTGAGGGCGCCGCGAAGCGGCGCGTCTCGAAGGATGCCCCGGGGTTCACTATCGGCGCCGCCGTGCGTGCTTCGAGGCTCTCCTGGGCTTCGTCCGGGAGAGCACCTCAGCGTGAGCGCGTTGCGGGCCTGAACCCATTTCTTGGTCAGAGCCTCAGCTCTCGTAGTACGCGGTCCGCATCTCCTGCGCCGATCCGATCGGGCAGAACACGATGCCCTTGAGCTTGCTGGAGTACGGTCCGTACCACTTGGTATTGTAGATCCATAGGCCGGCGGCATCGTCGACCACGGTGCGGGTTGCCTCCTCGTAAAACTTCGACCGTTCGGCCTGGTCGGTCGAACGCAGCGCCTTTTCCAAGAGCTCGTCGACCTTCGGGTTCTTGTAGTGGGAGGCATTCTTGAACGTGCCGGCGGTCGAGGAGGAGAACATCTCGCCGACCCAGTTGTGCGGGTCGGCGTAGTAGGTGGAGATCCAGTAGATCGAGACGTCCGGCGTCGTATTGGGATCCTTGAAACGCTCGACGATGGTCGGCCACGGATAGCCGACCACCTTCGACTGCACGCCGGCCTTGGTGAGGCCGTTCTGCAAAAGCTGCGCGGCCTGCTCGGACTGCTGGAACCCGGTCAGGTAGGCAAGCTCGATCGGCTTGTCGATCTTGGCCTTGGCCTGGGCGAGCTCCGCCTTCGCCTTCTCGATGTCGAAGCGATAGCCTTTCACGTCCTTCGGCACGCCCCAGATCGTGTTCGGCAGCGGCGTCGGGTTGCGCTCGACCAACCCGCCGAGGATGTCCTTGTTGAAGCCGTCGTAGTCGAAGGCGTAATTGATCGCGCGCCGCACGTGCACGTCGTTCATCGGCGCGCGCGTCATGTTGATCTGCGCCATCATCACTCGCATCGATTCGGCCTCCAGCACCTGCGCGTTGCCGTTGGCCTTGATGCGGTTGAGCTGGTCGGTCTGCAGGTAGCCGCCGATGCCCTGGAAATCCCCGCGCATGAGCCCGAGCACGCGGGTATTGGTGTCCTTGACCGCGCGGAACTCGATCTCGTCGATCCACTGCGGACCCCAGCCCTTGAAGTGACCGGCGAAGCGCTCGGCGACGAACCCGATCGCCGGATCGAACTGCGTGATCTTGTAGGCGCCGGAGCCGGCCGAGTTCTTCGACAGCCAGGCCTGGCCCCAATCACCGCCGGTCTCGTTCTTCTTCACGAGCGCGGTGTTGACGATGTGGATCTCCGGCACCACCGACAGGAAAATCGCCGACGGCTTCGGCAGCTTGAACTCGACCGTGTAGTCGTCGATCGCCTTGGCTCCCCCTGACTCGATCATGGTCTTGAACAGCGAGGCCGCGCCCTTGCCGACGCTGAGGATGCGCTCGAACGAATAGACCACGTCCGGCGCCTTCATCTCGGTGCCGTCGTGGAATTTCACACCGCGCCGCATCTTGAACGTATAGGTCAGCCCGTCGGGCGAGATCGTGTGGCTCTCGGCCACCCACGGCTCCAGCACCGCCGGGTTCTTCTGCCAGCGCATCAGCCCGTCGTAGATGTTGAGGCGCACCGCGACGCGCCCGACGTCGAAGGCGGCGTGCGGGTCGACGGTGTCGTAATCGCTCTCGTTGGCGAACACGAAGCGGGTCTTGGCGTGCGCCCCCGTCATCGAGCCGAGACCGGTGCCGGCCGCGAGTGTGGCGGCGGCGGCATAGCTCATCAGCTCGCGCCGCGAGACGTCGAAAGGTGTGCGGTTGCGGTCAGGCATGGTCGTCTCTCCCGATCGAGGCGGACGGCCGGCCTTGTCCGAGCCGGTCGCGTCCGGTCCAAAACGTCGGCCGGCATTCTGGCGCGTTTCCGCCGGCAGCGACAAGAGTCAATCTGCGGTCGGGCGCTCAATTGATTCCAGCGCGAGCATGCGCGGCGCCACTGCCTTGGCGGGTAGACCATGCCTTCGAATGAGGCAAGCATCAGCCGCGGCACGCCTTGTCTTCGGCTCTTAGGGTTTCACCTCGTTGTCACTTGAAGCGGCAGTTTTGACGCCGCGCACGATTGAACGGCTGCTTCGATCTCGTGTCGATCAGATTATCAAGGGAGCATCGCCGGCGGACTTGCCGATCGAGCGCTATCCCAAAATTGACGTGGTCGTAAATTCGAAGGTGGCAGTGGCGCTGGGCCTGACCATCGACCCGGCGCTCGCCCCGGGTGCTTGCATTATCGACTAGCAAGTACGGCGATCCCGCATCAATGGCCGAAGAAGGCCCGGAGAGGCAAATCCGTCATCCCGCGGGTCGTGCGCGAAGCGGAACGAGCTTCGAAGGATGACCCGGAAGCCTCCGAGGGCGTCCACGCGCGGGCTCGGAGGCTTTTTCCGGACTTCGTCCGGAACGGCGCGCCCCGATCAAGTGCAGGGCGGGCTCTCACCATGACGAGTTTGGAGAACGCTGCAATCATTGCTTTCTTCGGTCAGGCTCTCGGGTCCGTCTTTTGCGTCGGGCGATTTTGTATATGATCGCGGAAACGGGGGCTGCTAAGCCGCCGGCGAATTTCCAGGGAGGGCAAGATGCGTTTGCGGCAAGTTCTGCTTTCGACCGTCGCCGCCGTCGCGATGGCGGGCATGGTCGTTGCGATGCCGGCGCCGGCCGGCGCCCAAACGGCGGCGGTCGCCATCGACAACGACGACATCGGCGGCGTGGTCACCGGCGCGCGCGGCCCCGAGGCGGGGGTCTGGGTCATCGCCGAGACGACCGACCTCCCGACCAAGTATGCCAAGTCGGTGGTCACCGACGACCAGGGCCGCTACGTCATCCCCGACCTGCCGAGCGCGAACTACCAGGTCTGGGTGCGCGGCTATGGGCTCGTGGACTCGCCGAAGGTGCGCGCCAAGCCCGGCCAGCAGCTCAATCTCACGGCCGTGGCGGCGCCCGACGAGCGGGCGGCGGCGCACTACTATCCGGCGATCTACTGGTACGCGATGCTGAAGTTTCCGCCGGTCAAGGATTTCGGCGGTTCGAGCGACATCCCCAAGGAGATCACGCGCGAGACCTGGCGCCAGCGCATGGGCAACGTCGACTGTATCGGCTGCCACCAGCTCGGGCAGGAATCGACCCGCACGGTTCCGGCGCAACTCGGTGAGTTCAAGACCGGCGCCGACGCCTGGATGCGCCGGGTCGGCTCCGGCCATACCGGCGAGTTCATGATCAATCGCCTGGCCGGACAGCTCGGCGGCGCCCCCTTCAAGTATTACGGCGATTGGACGGATCGCATCGCCAAGGGCGAACTGCCGCAGTCGAAGCCGCAACGGCCGCAAGGGTTGGAGCGCAATGTCGTCGTCACCTCGTGGGAGTGGGGCAACCCGAAGACTTTCCTTCACGATCTGATCTCGTCCGACCGGCGCTACCCGACAGTCAATCCCTACGGGCCGCTCTACGGCTCGCCGGAATACTCGAGCGACGACATGCCGATCCTGGATCCGAAGACGCACAAAGTGTCGTTCTTCAAGATGACGGTCCTGGATCCGAACGGGCCGGAGTCCTTCGGGCCGCCGTTCCATGCCTCCGCTCTCGCCAAGCCGACGATGCCCTCGCCCTATTGGGGCGAGGAGAAGATCTGGAGTCAGCGCGCCAACAATCACAACGCCATGTTCGACAAGCAGGGCCGGGTGTGGATTGCGGCCGCGGTGCGCGGGATCGAGAATCCGGCCTTTTGCAAGCAAGGCTCGGAGCATCCGTCCGCCAAAGCGTTCCCGCTCGAGCGGTCGGGTCGGCAGGCGTCGATGCTCGACCCGAAGACGATGAAGTATACCCTGGTCGATACCTGCTTCGGCACCCACCATCCGCAGTTCGGCTACGACGCCGACAATACCCTGTGGTTCTCCGGCACCGGCCCGGTCGCCGGCTGGCTCAATACCACGGTGTTCGACGAGACCGGCGACGCCGCCAAGGCGCAGGGCTGGGCGCCGTTCGTGCTCGACACCAACGGCAACGGCAAGGTCGATGAATGGACCGATCCGGGCAAGCCGGCCGAAGCCGGCAAGGACACGCGCATTGCGGGCTCCGGCCCCTATGCGGTGATGCCGCACCCGACCGACGGCTCGGTCTGGTACACCCAGAATGTCTTCGCCGGCCCGCCGGGGTTCCTCCGCTTCGACCCGAAGACGAAGTTGAGCGAGTTCTACGCCGTTCCCAAGGAAATCATCGGCGTGCGCGGCGGTGACATCGACAAGGACGGCGTGCTCTGGGGCTCGGGCTCGAACGGCACGCTGGTCAGCTTCGATCGGCGCAAGTGCAAAGGGGCGCTCAACGGCCCGGCGGCGACCGGCAATCACTGCCCTGAAGGCTTCGCGCAGCACAAGTATCCGGGCCCGGCCTTCGAAGGCTTCGAGAGCGGGAGCGCCGAGGCGAGCTACTACACTTGGGTCGACCACCACAACACGGTCGGGCTTGGCGAGAACATCCCGATCTCGACCGCCAACCTCAACGACGGCTTCGTCGCGCTCAAGGACGGGCAGATGGTGATGCTGCGCGTTCCCTATCCGCTCGGCTTCTTCGCGAAGGGCCTGGACGGCCGCATCGACGACCCGAACGCCGGCTGGAAGGGGCGCGGCCTGTGGAGCACGAGCGGCGACCGCACGCCGTGGCTGATGGAAGGCGGCAAGGGCTCGAAGCCGCGCGCCGTGCAGATCCAGGTGCGGCCTAATCCGCTGGCACACTGAGCCGACATACCGAGTAGACGCCGACGGGGCCGCGCCACGCGCGGCCCCGTCGGCTATCGCTCGGTCGGCGTTGCGATCCCGCCCGTGACGGGGGCCGCATGCGAGCCATACCTTGCCTGCCGGCCCGGCGGTGCCCCACAATCGAATCGCGGTCAGTGAGGACGCGGGAACCGGATGACGCATCTCCAGCTTGCGGTCGATATCGGCGGAACGTTCACCGATATCGCGATGGTGGATGGTGCGTCCCGAGTGCTGTGGACCGCCAAGACGCCGTCAACCCCCCTCGATCCATCGGACGGCTTCTTCGAGGGCGTCGATAAGATCCTGTATGCGGCCGGCGCGGCACCTTCCGACGTCGCGGCGATCTATCACGGCACCACGATCGCGACCAACGCGGTGCTCGAGGGCAGGGGAGCCAGGACCGGCCTGATGACGACGTCCGGCTTCCGCTATGTGCTGGAGATCGGTCGTCACGAGATCCCGCGCGCCGAAAACTTGTTCGTATGGAAGAAGCCAAAGCGGCCGATCCCGCCGCGTCTGATCGTGGAGGTTCCGGAGCGCGTGCTGCTTGATGGGCGCATCGAGCGGCCGCTCGATGAGGCGGCCTGCCGGGCGGCGGCACGGCGGCTCGCCGCGCTCGAGGTGGAGGCGGTCGCGATCGTGTTCCTGCACGCCTATGCCAATCCGGCGCACGAGCGCCGCGCCGCCGCGATCGTGGCCGAGGAGATGCCGCAAGCCGCGATCTCGATCTCGTCCGACGTGCTGCCGGTGTTCCGCGAATACGAGCGCTCGATGGCGACCGCGCTCAACGCCTATGTGCAGCGCCGGGTCGGCGACTACGTGGCGCGGCTGGAAAGCGGGCTCAAGGCGCGCAAGCTCGCGGCGCCGCTCTTGGTGATGAAGTCGAACGGCGGCGTGTTCGGTCCGGCGCAGGCCACCCGCCAGGCGATCCACATGGCGCTGTCCGGGCCCGCGGCCGGCGCCATCGGTGCCGGCTTCGTCGGCATCGCCGCAGGCTTCGCCGACGCCGTCACGATCGACATCGGCGGCACCTCGGCCGACGTGACTTTGCTGCGCGGCGGCCATGCGGCGACCACGACCGAGGGCGAGCTTGGGCCGTTTCCGCTCGCGCTTCCGATCGTCGACATCCACACCATCGGCGCCGGCGGCGGCTCCATCGCCCGCGTCACCGATATCGACAGCCTGCAGGTCGGCCCCGAAAGCGCCGGCGCCGATCCGGGGCCGGCGTGCTACGGCCGCGGCGGAACGAGCGCGACCGTCACCGACGCCCACGTCGTACTCGGCCGCCTGTCCCCGAGCCTGCTCGCCGGCGAGATGCGGCTCGAGCCGCAGCGCGCCCGCGCCGCGATCGAGCGCGATGTGGCACTGCCGCTCGGCATCGGCGTCGAGGACGCCGCCAACGCCGTGATCCGCGTCGTCAACGCCAACATGACCGGTGCCCTCAAGGTGGTGTCGGTCGAGCGCGGTTATGACCCGAAGGATTTCGCGCTGGTCGCCTTCGGCGGCGCCGGTCCGCTGCACGCGGTCGAGCTTGCGCGTGCGCTCGGCGTTCGCACCGTGCTGGTGCCGCGCCACCCCGGGCTGTTGTGCGCGCTCGGCCTGCTGGCGACCGACCTGCAATATGACTACGCCCGCACCGCGCTGCAGCGCGGCCCGGATTTCGACCCCGCCGCCATGGATGCGATCTGGCGCGAGCTCGCCGAGGAGGCCGACCGCGATCTCGCGCGCGAGGGCATTGCGCCGGAGCGCCGTCGGCTGGTGCGGCTCGCGGACCTGCGCTACGCGAAGCAGGGTTTTGAGCTCACCCTCGAGGCGCCGGCGGGTGCGCTCGATCCGGCCGCGATGGCGCGCCTGGTGGAAGGCTTCCACACCACCCACGAGCGGCTCTACACCTTCGCGGAGCGCGCGGCGCCGGTCGAAGTCGTCACCGTGCGGCTGCGCGCCATCGGCCTCGTCGACAAGGTCGCGCTGCCCGAGGTCGCGGCTGCGCCGGGTGCGGCGCCGCCGGTGCACGAGCGGCGCAGCCTGCGGCTCGACGACACGCGGTACGAGCGCGCGCCGGTCTACCGCCGCGAAGCTTTGCTCGCGGGCCACAGGATCCGCGGTCCCGCCGTCGTCGATCAGCTCGACACCACCACGCTGATCTTCCCGGGGCAGGAGGCGCAGGTCGACCGCCACGGCAACCTCATCCTGTCGCTGCGGTAACATGGCTTTAATGCATCGATCCCCCGCGCCGTCATCGTCCGCGAAAGCGGACGATCCAATAAATCTTCAAGCGTTCCATACGCACTGCAGCGCAGGCGTTTACTGGATGCCCCGCTTTCGCGGGGCACGACGGTAAGTGAAATTGCCATGCGTAACCTCGACATCGTCACGCTGGAGCTGATCAAGGGCTCGATCGCCTCGGCGCGCGCCGAGATGGAGGCGGTGATCGAGCGCACCGCCATGAGCGCCTTCATCCGCGAGAAGAAGGACTATTTCACCGCCTTTTTCGACCGCGACGGACGGCTGGTGGTGTCGACCGCGCTGCCGATGGCGGCCGGCAACCTGGTCGACTGCATCCTCGAGCGCTATCCGCGCGACGACATGCGCGCCGGCGACCTCTACCTCTACAACGATTCCTACGGCTCGCGCGGCGCGGTCTCGCACAACAACGACATGGTGTTCGTGGCGCCGGTGTTCTCTGGGGGACGCCTGATCGCCTTCACGGAGGCGTGGGGCCATCTGTGGGACATCGGCGGCATGGTGCCGGGCTCGATCTCGCCCGCCGCCACCGACGTGTTCCAGGAGGGCATCGTGATCCCGCCCTCGCGGGTGCTGCGCGACGGCGCCTGGAACGAGGAGCTGATCCGCGCCTTTGCGCGCAATACCCGCTTTCCCGAGATGATCCGCGGCGACATCGCCGCGATCATGGCGGCGGTGCGGCTCGGCAGCCGGCGCATGGAAGAGATCGTCGAACGCTTCGGCGCCGCGGCGCTGGAGGCCGCCTTCGCCGGCATGATCGACCAGTCCGAGCGCGCGCTGCGCAAGGCTTTTGCCCAGCACGTGCCCGACGGCCGTTATGCCTTCCGCGACTTCATCGATTCCGACAGCGTCTCGGAGAAGAGCTACGCGGTCGCCGTCACGGTGGAGAAAAGGGGGCCCGACGTTTCCCTGGATTTCAGCGGCTCCGACGATCAGGCGCAGGGCGCCGTCAACTTCATCATGCACCCATCGGTCCCGAAGACCATGTGCGGGCTCTACTTCGCGGGCGATCAGGCGGGCGTCGCCCTCAACGGCGGCTTCCATCGCGCGGTCGGCGAGGTCAGGACGCGGCCGGGCTCGATCGTCGCGCCGCGCGAGCCGGCGCCGCTCGGCATGCGGTCGCACTGCACCACGCGCGTCAACTCGGCGCTGTTCGGCGCGCTCGCCAAGGCGACCGGCGGCAATGTCCCGGCGGCGTCCTCGGTCTACGTCCTCTACTATCTGCGCAGCTGGAACGCCGCGCGCGCGCTCGACCTGTGCATCGAAGGTCTCGCCGTCGGCTTCGGCGCGCGCCCGCATGCCGACGGCATCGATGCCGTCTACTACGTGGCGCAGAAGAACTATCCGGTCGAATTCGCCGAGATGGAGTTCGGCGTGCGGGTCGAAGCCTACGCCATCCATACCGACTCCGGCGGGCCGGGGCTTTACCGCGGCGGCTGCGGCATCGTGCGCGAGCTGCGCGTGATCGGCGAGGAGGCGGTGATCGGCGTGCGCATGGACAACATCCGCTGGCCGGCCTGGGGCGTCAAAGGCGGCATGGGTGGCCGCGTTGGCCGCATCGTGGTCAATCCCGGCAGAGCGGACGAGCGCGACCTCAAGCCGATGTCGGAAGGCAACCGTCTCAAGAAGGGCGACCTGGTGCGGATCGTGACTTCCGGCGGCGGCGGCTGGGGCTCGCCGCTCGAGCGTGCGGCTGCGCAGGTGCGCGACGACGTGCTCGACGGCTTCATCTCGGCCGCGAGCGCGTTCCGCGACTACGGCGTCGTGCTGTCCGATGACCTGATGTCGGTCGACGAGCGCGCGACCGCCGCCCGCCGTGTCGAGCTCGCGCGCCTGCCGCGCGGCCTGTTCCACCGCCACGGCTACTTCGACGACGAAGAGTTGCCGAAGGCCGTGGAGTAGTTCCCGCTCATGCGAATGTTGCCCCTCACCAGGCTCACCTCGCACACCGCAGTCCGTCATTGCGAGGAGCGCAGCGACGAAGCAATCCAGAAGGATGCCGCCGTCGTCCGGGATTGCGTCGCTTCGCTCGCAATGACGGCGAGGGTAGCACGCCCCCGCACTGACCATGGCGTGGAGCAAGGCGCATGACCGGCGACGTGCGTATCGGTGTCGACATCGGCGGCACCTTCACCGACGTCGTGCTGCGGCGCCCGGGCGCGCCGACCCGCATCCTGAAGATCCCGACCACGCGCCGCGACCCGAGCATCGCGGTGATCGAGGCGCTCGCGCACATGCGCGGCGAGTGGGGGATCGATCCGGCGCAGGTCGGCCGCTTCGTCCACGGCACCACCGTCGCCACCAACGCGGTGCTCGAGCGCAAGGGCGCCTGCGTCGGCCTGATCACCAGCGCGGGCTTTCGCGACGTCCTGGAGATCGGCCGCCAGATGCGCCACCAGATGTACGAGCTGGCGCTCGATCCCGAGACGCCCGGTTTCCTCGCGCCCGGAAGGTTTCGCCGCGAGGTGCCCGAGCGCGTCGGCCCCGCGGGCGAGCTGCTCAAAGCCCTCGACGAGGATGCGGTCGCGCTGGCTGCCGACGAGCTCGTCGCCGCCGGCGCGCACGCGATCGCGGTTGTGTTTCTGTTCTCGTTTCTCAACGACGCGCACGAGACGCGCGCGCGGGAGATCATCAACGCGCGTCACCGCGACGTGTTCGTGTCGCTGTCGTGCGAGGTCGACCCGGCGTTCCGCGAATATGAGCGCACCGTCGTGACCGCGTTCGACGCCTATGTGAAGCCGGTCGTCGACCGCTATCTCGCCAACCTCGATGCCGGCCTGGTGCGCGCCGCCGTGCCGGCGCCGCTGCAGGTGATGCAGTCGCGCGGCGGCGTTTCCGGCTCGGCGACCGCGCGGCTGCGCCCGGTGCGGCTGTTCCTGTCCGGCCCGGCGGCCGGCGTCATCGGCGCGCAGAGTGCCGGCGCGGCCGCCGGTTTGCGCAATCTCATCACCGTCGACGTCGGCGGCACCTCGTGCGACATCGCGCTGATCGAGGACGGCGCGCCGGCGCTGCGTTCCGAAGGCCTGATCGACGGCTATCCGGTGCGCGTCGGCATGGTCGACGTCAATTCGATCGGCGCCGGCGGCGGCTCGATTGCCTGGCTCGATGCGGGCGGCGGCTTGCGGGTCGGGCCGCGTTCGGCGGGCTCGGAGCCGGGCCCTGCCTGCTACGGCCTCGGCGGCCGCGAGCCGACCGTCACCGACGCCTCGGTGGTGCTCGGATATCTCGATCCCGATTACTTCGCCGGCGGCCGGCTGAAGCTTGCGCCCGAGCTCGCGCGCGAGGCGATCGAGCGCGTGGTGGCGCGGCCGCTCGGCCTCTCGGTCGCTGCGGCCGCGCTCGGCATCCACCGCATCCTCAACGCCCAGATGGCGGAAGGCATCCGGCTCGTCTCCATTCGCCAGGGGCATGACCCGCGCAAGTTCGCGCTGCTGGCGCTCGGCGGCGGCGGCGCGTTGCACGCCTGCGCGCTCGCCGAGGAGCTCGGCGTGACGCGTATCCTGGTGCCGCGCCATCCCGGGGTGCTCTCCGCTGCCGGCCTGTTGGCGGCGCCGGTCGAGCACGAAGTCTCGACCGCCCTGCCGCGGCTCGTCGACGGCCTCGACCTCGACGAAGTGCACGGCGCGCTTCGCGCGCTCGACGCGCGCTGCGGCGCGCTGATGGCGCAGGAGAAGGTCGCACCCGGCGAGGTCGCGCGGCGCTACTTCGCCGACGTCTGCTACGTCGGGCAGGGCTATCACCTCGAAGTGCCGTTCGAGCCGGACGGGTCCGATCCGTTCGGGGCGCTCACCGCCGCCTTCTATGCGGCGCACGACCGCACCTACGGCTACGCGCCGCAGGCACCGATCCGGCTGGTCAATCTGCGCGCGGTGCATGCGGCCGACGGATGGGCGGGGCCCGACCACGACGAGCCATGGCAGCCGGCGGCGCGCGAGCCGCTCGTGCGCCGCGCGCGCATCCTCTTGCCCGAGCGCCAGGCCGCGGTCGATGCTGCCGTCTACGACCGCATAGCCCTGAAAGTCGGCGACGCCTTCGACGGCCCGGCGATCGTCGAGCAGGACGACACCACGACCCTGCTCACGCCCGGCTGGCGCGCCCGCGTCGATGCCCTCGGCAACCTCGTGCTGGAGCGGAGTTCAAATTGATGTGCCCTGCGGACATGGGGCTTGGTTGCGACCTCGCCCTTCGAGACGCTCGGCCACCGATCTCGGGCGAGCCCGAGATCGGTGCCCTCGCCCCTCAGGGTGAGGTGGCACCAATCTCTGCCCTCATCCTTAAGGAGCCGCGCGGCACGCGCGGCGCCTCGAAGGATGGCCGCACAACAATGAAACGGGTAACGACATGACATGCCATTCCACGCTCGATCCGGTCACCGTCGAGGTGGTGCGCAACAAGCTCGACGGCATCGCCAACGAGATGGAGCTCACCCTGCTCAAGAGCTCGTTCTCGCCGATCGTAAAGGAAGGGCTCGACGCCTCCGCCAGCCTGTTCACGCTGCAAGGGGAGACGCTGGCGCAGGCGATCGCGATCCCGATCCATCTCGCGACCTTGATCCCGTGCGTCAAGCGCATCCTCGCCGAGTTCCCGCCGGAGACCATGCGCGACGGCGACGTCTACTGCATGAACGACCCTTACCTCGGCGGCACGCATCTGCCCGACATCGCGGTCGTGATGCCGGTGATGCATCGCGGCCGGCCGCTCGCGTTCGCGGCCGCGATGACGCACCACCAGGACGTCGGCGGCATGGCGCCCGGCTCGGTGCCGACCAACGCTACCGAGGTGTTCCAGGAGGGCATCCGGCTGCCGCCGCTCAAGCTGCGCGAGGGCGAGCGCTTCAACGACACCCTGCTCAAGATCCTGCGCCGCAACGTGCGCATCCCGGAGACCTTCGAGGGCGACCTGATGGCGCAAGTCGCCGCCTGCACGGTCGGCGTCCGCCGCCTCGGAGCGTTGGCGGCCACCTACGGCGACAACCATTTGACCGCGATCTTCGCCGAGCTGCTCGAGCGCTCCGAGGCGATGACGCGCGATGCGCTGCGCGCGATCCCGGCCGGCACCTATCGGGCGGTCGATTTTCTCGACAATGACGGTATCGACCTCGACCGCCGCATCCGCATCGAGGTCGCGGTCACCCTGCGCGACGGCGCGATCACGGTCGATTTCGCCGGCTCCTCGCCGCAGGTGCGCGGGCCGTTCAACGTCGTGCCGTCGGGCAGCCTGGCGGCGAGCTGCTATGCGGTGCGCGCCATCACCGACCCCACCATTCCGACCAATGGCGGCTGCTTCCGGCCGATCACGCTCAAGCTGCCGGAGGGCTCGATCGTCAATCCGCGGGAGCCGGCGCCGGTCAACTCCCGCACCGCCACCATCAAGCGCATCACCGGCACTATCCTGGCGGCGCTCGCCGAGGCCGTGCCCGACCGGGTGCCGGCCGACAACGCCGGCGAGCTTCTGGTGCTCGCCTTCGGCGGCACGCGCCCCGACGGCACCCGCTTCGTCACCGGCGAGCTGGTGGCGGGCGGCGCCGGCGCGAGCGCCGGGAAGGACGGCGTCGACGTGATCGAGACCGACGCCACCAACTGCATGAACCTGCCCGCCGAGGCGCTCGAGCTCGACGCGCCGATCCGCGTGCACCGCACGGCGCTGCGCCGCGATTCCGGCGGCGCCGGCACCCACCGCGGCGGACTGGGGCTCGTGCGCGAGTACGAGATCCTCTCCGGCGAGGTCAGCTTCACCCATCGCGGCGAGCGCCATTTCATCGCCCCCACGGGCCGCGGCGGCGGACGCGACGGCGCCATGGCGCGCACCGTCATCTACCGCCTCGACGGCAGCGAGGAGGTGGTGCCGTCGAAGATCGTGACCACGCTGCACGCAGGCGAGCGCGTGGTGTTCGAGACCGCCGGGGGCGGGGGCTATGGCGATCCGGCGGCGCGCGACCCGGCGGCGGTGGCCGCGGATGTCGCAGATGGCAAGGTCACCACACCCTGAGCAGTTTTCGATGCACCTACTGTAAAGGCCCCTGCGCCGTCCCAGGCGTCCGCACGCGCAGCCGGTAGATCGAGGTCGATGCCGTGACGTACAGGCTCCGCAGGTCGTCGTCGCCGAAGCAGAAGTTGGCCGTGTACTCGGGCACGTTGATCACGCCGAGAGAGGTCGCGTCGGGCGCAAAGACGTGGATGCCGCCCGGGCCGCAGCAATAGAGGTTGCCGGCGGCGTCGAGCTTCATCCCGTCGGGGGCGCCCGCGCCCTTGCCTTTGGTCTCGGCCCACACCCCGCCATTCGACAGCGTGCCATCGTTGTCCACGTCGAAGACACGGATGTGCTGGCGGTCGGTGTCGTTGACGAACAGCGCCCGCTCGTCGAGCGAGAAGCAGAGCCCGTTGGGCTGGCCGAAATCCGCCACCAGCAGCGTCAGCCGGCTCCCGTCCGGTTCCGCCCGATAGAGGCCGCGGAAGTCGAGCGCAAGCGGGCGTGGATTGCCGAAATATTCTTTGCGCCCATAGGTCGGATCGGTGAAATAGATGCCGCCGTCGGATTTCACCACCACGTCGTTGGGGCTGTTGAGCTCCTTGCCGTCGTGATGGCTGGCGATGATGGTGCTGCGCCCGTCCGGCTCGGTGCGGGTCACCGTGCTGGTCGCATGCTCGCAGACGATCAGCCGGCCCTGGCGGTCCCAGGCAAGCCCGTTCGACTGCCCGCACGGCTTGCGGAACGTGGTGATGCCGCCCTGTGCCGTCCACTTGCGCAAGTGGTCGCCCGGCATGTCGCTGAACAGCAGGTATTTGTCCGCCGCATGCCACAGCGGCCCCTCGGTAAAGAGGAAGCCGGTGGCGATCTTCTCGAACGTGACGGAATCGCCGACAACGGACACGAATTTCGGGTCGCGGATCTCGACGTTCGTTGCTTTCGCGCTGATGTCGGTCATTTGTTTGCCATGCGCTTCTTCAGCTCGCTGACGCGCTCGGAGCCGACGTACCAGTCTTCCGCCGCCACCTCGTCGAACACCACCCAGACCGCCTCGGGCGGCAGCTGAGCGAGCTCGCTGACCGCCGCGGTGACGCGGCGCGCCATCTCTTCCTTTCGCTCCTGCGGGTGGCCTCTGAGGATCTGGATGCTCACGAACGGCATGGGGTTCCTCCCTTGCGTGGTGACCTAAGTTTCGTCTAGGCGGGGGCCGACAAGGCCAAAAGCTCGTCGCGCAGCCGCGCATTGTCGCGCAGCTCCGCGGCCAGGCCGGAGAAGCGTACGACGCCTTTCTCCAGCAGGTAGACGCGATCCGCGAGCGCGAGCGAGAACTCGACGTTCTGCTCGGCCAGCAGGATGGTGAGGCCCTCGCGCTTGAGGCCGCTCACCTGCGCGAGCAGATTTTCCACCACAAGCGGCGCCAGTCCCTCGGAGGGCTCATCGAGCAGCAGCAGTTCGGGATTGCCCATCAGGGTACGGCCGATGGTCAGCATCTGCTGCTCGCCGCCGGAAAGCAGTCCACCCCGCCGATCCGCAAGCTCCGCGAGCGGGGGGAACAGCGCGAACACGGCACCGGTCGTCCAGCGCCCCGGCCGTCCGGCAGCGCGCCCCGCGACCTCGAGATTCTCGCGCACCGAAAGCTCGGCAAAGATCCGCCGGTCCTCCGGCACGAAGCCGATGCCGGCGCGGGCAATGCGGAACGGCGGCCAGCCGGTTATGTCCTGCCCGTCAAATACCACGCGGCCGGCACGCGGCGGCGTCAGTCCCATGATGGCGCGCATCGTGGTCGTCTTGCCGACGCCGTTGCGGCCGAGCAGGCAGACGCACTCGCCCGGCGCCACCTCGAGCGAGATGCCGAACAGCACGCGCGAGGAGCCGTAGGCGGCGTGGACGTCGTTGACGGACAGGAGGCTCAATGCCGCCCTCCCAGGTAGACGCGGCGCACTTCGGCATTGCTGCGCACCTCGGCCGGCGCGCCTTCGGCAATGAGCCTGCCCTGGTGCAGCACCGCGATCTTGTGGGCGATCGAAAACACCACATCCATGTCGTGCTCGGTGAACATGAGCGTGAGCTTGCGGTCCGCGACGATGCGCTCGAGCAGCCGGATCGCCTCGCGCGTCTCGGCGGCCGACATCCCGGCAGTCGGCTCGTCGAGCAAAAGCAGCTTCGGATTGCTCGCAAGCGCGATGCCGAGCTCGAGCTGCTTCTGATTGCCGTGCGACAACGCGTCGGCGACGACATCGGCCTGTTCGGCAAGTCCGAGCGAGTCGAGGAGCTGGTGCGCGTCGTCGCGGTAGAGCGCTTGCGCCCGGCTCCAAAAGTTGCGCGCCTCCCCGCCATGCGCAATCAGCGCCGCCTGCACGTTCTCGAATACGGTCAGCTTGCGGAAGATATTGGTGTGCTGGAACGAGCGGCCGACGCCCATGCGGCAGATCGCATGCGGGGCGGCGCCGCTGATGTCGCGCCCCTCGAACCACACGCTGCCATCGTCGGCGCGCAGGTGGCCGGTGAGGAGATTGAACAGCGTCGACTTGCCGGCGCCGTTGGGGCCGATCACCGCCGTGATTCCTTGCGCCGGCACGTCAAGCGACACGCCCGCGACCGCGGTGAAGCCGCTGAAGGATTTGCGGATGTTGCGAACCTCAAGCATCACGCCCTCGTCGCAGGCGCAGCAGGCCCGCCTGCAACGCGCCGACGATGCCGCCGGGAAACGCGAACAGCAGCACGATCAGGATCGAGCCAAGAATGAACGGCCAGTACTGCGTATACGAGGTGATCTGCTGGTTGAGCAGAACCAGCACGCCGGCACCGACGGCCGGGCCCCAGAAGCTGCCGAAGCCGCCGAGGATCGTCATGATCAGGACTTCGGCCGACTTCGACCAGTGCGCAAAGTCCGGAAACACGCCGCGGTTGAAGATGCCGAACAACGCCCCCGCGAACCCGGCAAACGCGCCCGCGACGACGAATGCCGCGAGCTGATAGCGCCGCACGTTCACGCCGACGAACTCCGCGCGTTCGGGATTCTCGCGGATCGCGGTGAGGATGCGCCCGAACGGCGAGGCGACGATGCGCTTGAGGCAGAAGAAGGCGAACGCCGTAAGCGCGAGCACCAGGAGGTAGTACTTGTCGCCGGTGCGCAGATCGCCGAGCGCCGGCACGGCCGCCATCCAGTCGAGGTCGGGATAGGGCACGTTGCTCAGTCCCTGTTCGCCGCCGGTGACCGAGTTCCATTTGAAGCAGACCGCCCACACGATCTGGGCGAAGGCGAGCGTGAGCATCGAGAAATAGATGCGCGTCGAGCGCACGCAGAACGCGCCGAACAGCAACGCCCACGCCGCCGCGTTGGCGACGCCGGCGATCAGGCCGAGCGCGAACGCAACGCCGTAGCTCTTCATCAGGATGGCGCAGGTATAGGCGCCGATCCCGAAATAGGCGGCGTGGCCGAACGACACGAGGCCGGTGTAGCCGAGCAGCAGGTTCAGGCTGGCGGCGAACAGCGCGAGGATCGCGATGTCGGTCGCCAGGAAAGTGTAGAAGCGCGACCCGAGCCACGGCACCACTGCCGCCGCCAGGAAGACGAGCGCCGCCCAAGGAATGCGCGGAAGCCGCTGCATCGACCTCACCCTTTAACCGGACGGCCGAGCAGCCCCGAGGGGCGGACCACCAGCACCAGCGCCATCAGCACGAACACCGCGAAGATCGAGAAGCCGGGCAGGATCAGGATCCCGAACGCCAGCACCTGGCCGAACACGATGGCGCCGAGGAATGTGCCCCAGAACGAGCCGAGCCCGCCGATCACGACCACGATGAAGGCCTCGACGATGATGTCGACATCCATGCCGGGGACGATGCTGCGCACCGGCGTGACCAGTGCGCCGCCGAGCCCGGCGAGGAACGAGCCTGCCATGAACATCAGCGTGTAGAGCCTGCCGACGTCGGCGCCCAGCGCGCCGAGCATCTCGCGGTCGTAGGCCGCCGCGCGGATCATGCGCCCGGTGCCGGTGCGGCTGAGCAACAGCCAGCACGCGAGCGCCAGCACCGGCCCGAGCAGGATGATGAACAGGTTGTAGTGCGGCACCACGATGCCGAAGATCTCGAGCCCGCCGGCGAGGATTGGCGGCCGCGCCACGGTCAATTGCTGGGTCCCCCACAGCACCTTCGCGACGTCGCCGATGATCAGCACCAGCGCATAGGTGAAGAGCAGCTGGTAGAGTTCCTCGCGGCCATAGAGATGGCGAAGCAGCAGGCGTTCGACCACGCCGCCGAGCAGCGCCACCGTCAGCGCCGCGCCGACGACCGCGATCCAGAAGCTCGCCACGACGCCGCTCAGCCAATATGTCAGCTGCCAGGCCATATAGGCGCCGAGCATGTAGAAGCTGCCGTGTGCGAAATTGAGCACGCGCAGGACGCCGAAGATGAGCGACAGCCCGGATGCCACGATGAACAGGAACATCGCCGCGGTCAGGCCGCTCAGGAACTGGGCCAAGAGGAACGAGGGAGCGAGCACCTCAGGGCTCGACCAGGCGGAGCTGCTGCGTGATGGACGTCGCCTTTTCGCTCATCAGCTCACACCAGCGCGGAACGAAGGTTCGCTTGAAGCGCATCTTCGGCATCGCAATGCTGATGGCCGCGACTGAGGTGGCGCCGTCGCGGCCCGATACCGGCACGCTGACGCAGCACAGGTTCGGCACGAACTCCTCGATGTCGAGCGCGAACCCGCTTGTCCGCACCTTTGCGATCTCACGCCGCAGCTGCGCCTTGCTGGCCACGGTCTGCGGCGTGAACGGTTTGAGCTCGATCCGTTCGAGGTACTTGTCGAAGTCGTCTGCCGGGAGACCGGCAAGCAGCACCTTGCCGGTTGCCGTGCAGTAGGCCGGCTCGCGCACCATCGGGCGGATCGCTGCGCTGACCGGCTGCCTGCCGTCGGCCTTGCACAGCTGTACGATCTCACCCTGGCTGAAGACGACGAGGTAGGCGGTCTCACCGACCGCGTCGCGCAACGCTTCGAGATGCGGCCGCGCGATCGCGGCGAGGTCGCTGCCTTGCAGGTAGGCGCTCCCCATCTGGAAGATGCGGGGGCCGAGCAGGTAGCCGCGGTTGCTGCGCTCCTGTTCGACGTAGCCGCGCCCCATCAGCGTCTGCAACAGGCGGAAGGCCGTGCTGACGTTCAATCCGGTGGCACGCGAGAGGTCCGACACGCTCACGGTGCGCTGCGAGGCGCCAAGGTGCTCGAGGATGTCGAGCACCTTCACCACGCTCTTGACCGCATCCGCCTGCGTTCTCGCCCTGGGCCGTCCGCCTGGCATGCGCGCTTGATCAATCCATGAACGGGAGCGGATCGATATAGACCGGCGGACTCATGACCGCGAACGGGTATTTCGGATCCTTGGTCATTTTTCCCCAGAACTGCGCCCGGTTGGCCTGATGATCCTTGGCGCGGATCGTCTGCTTGCCGATCGGGGTGTCGACCGTGATGTCGCGCATGGCGGCGGAGACCTTGTCGGAGTCGGTATTGCCTGCCTTGGCGATCGCGGCGGTGAGGATCTGCATCCCGATGTAGCCCGTGATCGGCCACGAGGAGGGATGCTCCTCCTTGGTAAAGGCGCGCAGGCGCGCGATGTAGTCCTGGTGCGCCGGCGGGCCGTCCGCCCAGTTGAACGCGTCATAGGAATTTGCCCACACCCCGAACGGATAGTCGTCGCCCATCGCCTTGGCGGTCTCGATCGCGCCGGCTTCGCCGGCGCCCAGGAAGTTGTGGCCGAAGGACTCGAAGTAGCGCAGCGCCTTGGCCTGCTTGGCGAAGGTGACGAAATGCCCACCCCAAAGGCTGGAGAACACGGCGTCAGGCTTCTTGGCCATTTGCGCGTTGATGAACGGGCTGTAGTCGGTCTCGCCGAGCTTCGGCCACTGCTGGTCGACGATCTCGATGTCGGGCCGGACTTTCTTCAGGTGCGTCACGAATGCGCGGGTGACGTCCTGGCCGAAGGCATAGTCGGGACTCATCGTTCCGACCCGCTTGATGTTGCTCCATTTTGCCATGATCTCGGCGGCGGTGCGCCCCTCGATCGTGGTGTTGGTGGTGGTGCGGAAAACGTATGGGTGAAGGTTTTGCGGCGCGGTCAGCTGATCGGTCTTCACGACCGGGACCACGAATACGATTTTGTTCTCCTTCGCGATCGGCGAGACGGCGGGCCCTTCGGCCGAGGTCAGGGTGCCGAACAGGAAGTCGACGTTCTCGCGCAGGATCAGGTCGCGCGCGACCCGCACCGCCTCGTCCGCATTGCCCTTGGTGTCGCGGATGACGAGCTCGATCTTGCGGCCGAGCACGCCGCCCTTGGCGTTGATTTCCTCGACGAACATTTGCGCGCCCTTGAGCGAGGGCTCGCCGATGAGTGCGCCCGGCCCGGACAGGATCACCGGGTAACCGATGCGGATCGGCTTCTGCGCGTGTGCCGGTCCCACCATGAGGGCGGCCGCGCCGGCAGCGAGCAGCACGATGCCACGCTGTGACCAGTTCATGTTTCCTCTCCTCTCGCTGAGGCGGCCAGTGGCGCGCTCAGGGTTTTTTATGATGCAAAAAACGTTTTTGTGTTTTGGAAAACCGTAGTGGCCAGCCCGAAACCTGTCAATGACGGGGCATTGATCGATGACCGTCCTGGCGTGAGCCTGGGACGCCTTGGGAAGCGCCGTTCGGCTGCGCTAGAAGCTGTCGGATTAGCGCGGCCCGCGGCCCGCTTCCAAACCGACCGCAGGCGACGACGACGCGCCACCATTGCGACAGGGGGACCGATGCCCAGCAAGCTGACGCGGCGTGATCTGGCGAAGGCGGCGGGATCCGCGGCCTTGGTGCTGTCCACGGGACCGCAAGACACCGCCGCTCAATCGCAGCCGACGACGGCCACACCCAGCGCGCAGCCCCGCCGATTTCCAGATGGCTTCGTTTGGGGCGTGGCGACCGCGTCCTACCAGATCGAAGGCGCGTGGAAGGCAGACGGCAAGGGGGAGTCGATCTGGGACCGGTTTTCGCACACGCCCGGCAAGATCCGGAACGGCGATACCGGCGACGTCGCGCTCGACCACTACCATCGCTACAAGGATGACGTGCAGTTGACGAAGGCGCTCGGCGCCAAGGCCTATCGGTTCTCGATCTCGTGGCCGCGCGTCTTTCCGGACGGGACCGGCGCGCCCAACGCCAAGGGGCTCGATTTCTACAGCCGGCTGGTGGACGAGCTGCTAGCCAACGGCATTGCGCCGTTCGCGACGCTCTACCACTGGGACCTGCCGCAGGCGCTGCAGGACCGATTTGGCGGCTGGGAGTCGCGCGCGACTTCGAAAGCGTTCGGGGACTATGCCGGCTATGTGGCCGGCCGGCTGAGCGACCGCATCGCGCATTTCTTCACCATCAACGAGTTCTCGACCTTCGTGGAATGGGGGCACAGCAACGGTCTGCATGCGCCGGGCCTCAGTCTGCCGCGCGCACGTGTGAACCAGGTGCGCCATCACGCCGTGCTCGCGCACGGTTTCGCCGTCCAGGCCATCCGCGCAAGCGCAAGGCGAGGCACGAAGGTCGGGCCGGCGGAAAACATCGTCGTCGGCGTCCCGGTGATCGAGACGCCGGAGCATATCGCGGCAGCCGAGAGCTACACCCGCGAAGTCAACGCGCCGTACCTGACCGTGATGCTGGAAGGCCGCTACACCGACCGGTACCTGTCATCCTCAGGGGCGGATGCTCCCAAATTCACCCCCGAGGAACTGACGGCGATCAGCAGTCCGCTCGATTTCGTCGGCATCAACGTCTACGTGCCGACCTACGTGCGCGCGATCGATCATGGGCCGGGACACCAGCCCTTGGATCTCTCCAAGTCGCATCCGCGCATGGCGTCGTCGTGGCACGCGCTCGGGCCGGAGGCGCTCTATTGGGCACCGCGGCACGTGGCGAAGCTTTGGAACGTCAAGGAGATTTACATCACCGAGAACGGCTGCGGCGCCGCCGACGAGCCGGCCGCCGACGGTGTCGTCTACGATACCGATCGCATCATGTTCCTGCGCGGCCACTTGAGAGAGCTGCAGCGCGCGACCTCCGACGGCGTGCCGGTGCGCGGCTATTTCCAATGGAGCTCGATGGACAATTTCGAATGGACGGACGGTTTCGGCACGCGCTTCGGGTTGATCCATGTCGACTACGCGACACTGAAGCGAACCCCGAAGCTGAGCGGGGCGTTCTTTCGAACAGTCGCGGCCGAGAACCGAGTGGTGTGATTGGCGGGGGGTGTTTGAGCGCCAAGGGATGCCGCGCGCGGACAAGCCAAGGTCCATACAGGAGGTGGAGTGTGGCCAAGAAGAAACCTAGCCGCCTGACCAAAGAGCTGCTGGAGACGGCCGGTGACATGCACAAGCTCGGTCTTCTCGAACGGGGCGGCGTACGAGAAGATCACCATGCGCCACCTTGGCAAAAAGGTCGCTCCCGCAGTCGCACCGATCACCGGCGCCCAAATCCGCGGGATGCGCGAACGCGCGCGGATGAGCCACGCGGTATTCGCCCGGCATCTCAATCTCACTGTCGGCTATGTGCCGCAACTGGAGCGTGGCGCGAAGCATCCCACCGGCGCCGCGCTGGCCCTGTTGAATGTCATTCGGCGCAAGGGAATCGAAGTCGTTCTTTGAGCATGATCGGGGGGCTTGAGCTCGTTGCCGTCACGACGACTGGCGACGACGGCTCTGCGTCCATTGTGCTCGGCGGCGATCAGCCGGCTGGCTGCGGGCTCGCGGACCGTCAGTCGCGCCGGCAATCCGTCGCGCACCCGTTCGACTGTCCGGTAGGTTTGCGAATATAGTTGCCCGGACCAACAAAGGCGCCGCCACAAAGGGAGGGCAAGACCCCGATGAACGTCATCAGCGCCAAGGGCGCCTTCGAGGAGGCCGACCAGGCTCAGCTGCTCGCGACCATCGATCGCTGGCTCGAGCGCGATGTCAAGCCGGTCGTGAAGGACCACGATCATGCCGACCGCTGGCCCGCCAAGATCGTCGCGCAGATGCAGGAGCTCGGCCTGTTCGGCGCGACCGTCGGGGTCGAATACGGCGGCCTCGGCTTGCCCGCCACGGTCTACGCCGAGATCGTCATGCGCATCTCGGCGGTCTGGATGGCGATCACCGGCATCTTCAACTCCCACCTGATGCTGACGCTCGCGATCGAGAAGTTCGGCACCGAGGGGCAGAAACGGCGCTGGCTGCCGGGGCTTGCGAGCGGCGAGATCCGCGGCGGGCTGGCGCTCACCGAGCCCGACGCCGGCACCGATCTGCAGGGCATCCGCATGACCGCCCGGTGCGACGGCGACGCCTATGTCATCAACGGCACCAAGACCTGGATTTCCAACGGCATCGAGGGCTCCTGCTTCGCGCTCCTGGTGAAGACCGATCCGCAGGCAGAGCCGCGGCACAAGGGCATGAGCCTGTTCATTGCGCCGAAGCAGGCCGGCTTAAAGGTAGGGCGCAAGCTGGAGAAGCTCGGTTACAAGTCGATCGATTCCGCCGAGCTCGTGTTCGAGGATTATCGGGTTGCGGCCGACCATCTGATCGGCGAGGTCGAGGGCCAGGGCTTCTATCAGGCGACCGGCGGGCTCGAACTCGGGCGCATCAACGTCGCGGCGCGCGGCGTCGGCATCGCCGAGGGCGCGCTCCGGCTCGCGACCGAGTACGCGCAGGTCCGCCACACCTTCGGCAAGCCGATCGCCGAGCATCAGGCGATCGCGCTCAAGCTCGGCGAGATGGCGACGCGCGCCCGTGCCGCGCGCCTGCTCACGCTCGATGCGGCGCGCGCCTTCGACCGCGGCGAGCGCTGCGACATGGAGGCCGGCATGGCGAAATATTTCGCCTCCGAGGCCGCGCTCGAGAACGCAACCGAGTCGCTGCGCATTCACGGCGCCTACGGCTATTCCAAGGAGTACGACATCGAGCGGCTCTATCGCGATGCGCCGCTGACCTGCATCGGCGAAGGCACCAACGAGATGCAGCGCCTGATCATCGCGCGGCAGTGGCTGAAGCGGAGCGCGGGCAGATGAAGCCGCTGGAGGGGGTGCGCGTGCTCACCTTCGAGCTGTTCGGCGCCGGCCCCTACGGGTCGATGCTCTTGGCCGATCTCGGCGCCGAGGTGATCAAGGTCGAGAATGCCGCGACCGGCGGCGACGCGGCGCGGCAAGTCGGCCCCATGCTGGCGAATGGCGACAGTCAGTATTTTCAGACCTGGAACATGAACAAAAAGAGCGTGACGCTCGATCTCAAGACCGCCGAGGGCCGCGCCGGCTTCGAGCACTTGGCCAGGACTGCCGACGCCGTGATGAATAATCTGCGCGGCGACCAGCCCGAAAAGCTCGGGCTCGACTATTTGAGCCTGAAGCACCTCAATCCGCGCATCGTCTGCCTGCACATCTCGGCCTACGGGCGCGACAACGAGCGCAAGGCCTGGCCGGGTTACGATTTCCTGATGCAGGCGGAAGCCGGCGTGATGGGATTGACCGGCGAGCCCGACGGACCGCCGACGCGCGTCGGCGCCTCGATGGTCGACTTCATGACCGGGGCAACCGGCGCGACCGGCCTGCTCGCCTGTCTGCTGCGTGCGCAGAAGACCGGCATCGGCTGCGACGTCGATATCTGCCTGTTCGACGTCGCGATGCATCAGCTGAGCTACTCGGCGATCTGGTACTTGAACGAGCGCCAGGTTTCCCGCCGGCAACCGCGCAGCGCGCATCTGGCGGTCGCGCCGGTCCAGACCTTCCCGACCGCCGACGGCTGGATCTTCGTCATGTGCATGACCGACAAGTTCTGGAGCAATCTCGTTGACGTGCTCGATCGGCCGGACCTGAAGGCGGACGCGCGGTTTGCGACCCGCGCCTTGCGCCGGCACAACCGCGATGCGCTCACGCAGATTCTGGATGACGAGCTGCGCCAGCGGCCGACGCACGCGTGGCTAGATGCGTTCGCGGGGCTGCTGCCGGTCGCACCGGTGCTCGAGATGGACGAGGCGCTCGACGCCGAGTTTCCGCGGCGGACCGGAATGGTGCGCAACGTGCCGACCGCCGATCGCCCGGATTTCCGCGTCCTCGGCAACCCGCTCAAGATCGACGGCACGCGGCCGGAGCAGGTCGCGGCGCCGACGCTCGGCGCCGACAATGCGGCGCTGCTCGGGAAGCCGCGCCCCGCGGACACGCCAACGATAGCGGTGGAGGCGTTATGAAACTCGAAGGCGTGCGGGTCGTCGACCTTTCGTCGTTCCTGCCCGGCCCGTACCTGACCATGACGCTCGCCGACCACGGCGCCGAAGTGATCAAAGTCGAGCAGCCGGGCGAAGGCGATCCCGGCCGCCATATCGGGCTCGCCGACGGCCCCGACACGGTGTTCTTCCGCAACTTCAATCGTGGCAAGAAGAGCGTCGTGCTCGACCTCAAGGCCGCCGAGCAGCGCGAGCTTTTGCTCAAGCTCTGCGAAGGCGCCGACGTGTTCGTGGAGACGTTCCGCCCCGGGGTCGCCGACCGGCTCGGCGTCGGCTATCGGGCAGTGAGCGCGCGCAACCCCCGCATCGTCTACTGCTCGATCAGCGCCTTCGGCCAGCACGGGCCCTATCGCGAGCGGCCGGCGCATGATCTCGCGCTCGAGGCGATGAGCGGGGCGCTTGGCATGACGCTTGGCAACGACGACAAGCCGGTGATCCCCGCCATCCCGATCGCCGATCAGTTGAGCGCGCTGCAGGGACTCGCCGGCATCCTGATGGCGCTGCTGCGGCGCGCACGCACCGGCCGCGGCGACTACCTCGACATCGCGATGCACGACGCGACGCTCGCCGCTTGCGCCAACATCGTCGGGCCGGTGATGGCGCAAGGCCGGCAACCGGTGGCCAAGCACGAGCGCACCACCGGCGGGGCGGCGTTCTATCAGATCTACGAGACGCGCGACGGCCGCCACGTCGTGCTCGCCGGGCAGGAGCCGAAATTCATCCGCAACCTGTTGCACGTGCTCGAGCGTCCGGACCTCGTCGTGCCATGCCTGCACGGTCCCGGCCCGCATCAGCGGCCGGTGATCGAATTTCTGCAATCGACGTTCGGCCGGATGTCCGCCGATGAGGCTCTCGCGTTCCTGGCGGGGTTGGACGTGTGCTTCGGGCGCGTGAATACCCTGCCGGAAGCATTCGAGGACGAGAACGTGAAGGCGCGCGGCATGGTGCTGCGCGACGACCTCGACCGCCCTCACATCGCGCCCGTCATCCGCTTCCGCGACGAGCCGCCCGCGCCCGACCTGCGCGCGCCCGCGCTCGGCGAGCATAGCGACGAGGTGCTCGCTCCCCTGCGGCCCGCCAAGCCAGACGCCGCCTGAGGTGGAAAACCGCCATGGTCGGCGCTCCCAAACCGGTCGGTGCGAACAGGCTGCGCGAGAGCCACGGCCGCCACTACGAGGATTTCGCCGTCGGCGACATCTACGAGCATCGCCCCGGCCGCACCATCAGCGAGGCCGACAATACCTGGTTCACGCTGCTGACGATGAATCAACATCCGCTGCACTTCGATTTTGCCTATGCGGCCAAGTCGGAGTTCGGCCGGCCCGTGGTCAACAGCTGCCTGACGCTGTCGATCGTGGTCGGCATGAGCGTGAGCGATGTCAGCCAGAAGGCGATCGGCAATCTCGGCTGGAACGATATCCGGCTCACCGCACCGGTATTCATCGGCGACACGATCTACGCGGAGTCCGAGGTCCTGGCGAAGCGTGAGTCGGCAAAGCGGCCGACCCAAGGCATCGTCACGGTCCGCACCACCGGCCGCAAGGCGGACGGCACCCAGTTCATGAGCTTCGAGCGCACCCTGCTGGTGCCGAAGCGCGGCCACGCCGTCGACGACCTCGCCGGGTATTGACCGGCGACGAGGCTTGGCTGCGGCATCTTGTAACCGTCGTCTCTTTGGTCATGGCCGGGCTTGTCCCGGACAAGCCGGGCCATGACGAGCGGGGCCCGGCGGGTGTCAAAAATGCCCGAGGACATTGCGCAGCGTCGCCTCTGGCGCCTCTTCCGGCATGCAGCGGCTGCAGTCGACCGACCGGCCGGTCGCACTATCCGTCGTCGCGTGGCCGCGTTTCGCGGCCCAGCTCGACCAACCGCCGGACGGAGAGTGCGCGGCGTAGCGCCCAGGCAATGGACAATTCGGTGACTTGCGGCAGGCCTTTCAAAAGGTTGGGGATAAATTGCATGAAGATAACACCGTTGTCGCGGCACCAGCCTCCGAATGTTGGCGTATCGTCGATCAAGTTAGCCACTAGATTCAGTTCGTTTACATCGACCTCCCGGTCGTCACCCGCCAATGCCCTTTCGGGGATTCGGCTCTGAAATAAGAGTCCTCCGCCCCAGTAGGGATTGTCGTCAATCGCGGTCAGCGCGAGCTCGCCGTGGGGAAGAAGAGGCAAGCCCCAATATCGGACGCTCACCCTCCTGATATCCAGCTCGGGGTAGTGATATTGGAGCTGCTCGAAATGGTCGTCGGTCCATGCGCTCAGGGAGTGGATGGCGGGTCTTGGCTCCTGGTTCAACCCGCGACGAAGAGCCGCAATGATGGACGCTCGCGCGTGGACCAGAGCCGCCGCAAGAACACCGGCGACGGTGTCTTGGAAGTCGGCCGCAAGAACACCAGCGGCGGCGTCTTGGGAATCGGATGGGATGAGACACTGGCAAATAACGCTGGCGTCATGTTCACTTGTAACGAGAGCCCCGAGCGTCGCGGCCCGGTTCACACGATCTTCGAAACCGCGCAAGAGGTCGGCAAGTCCGGGCCTGACGACGGCGTTCATCCGGGCGCGATATTCGCCTACAGGCTGCTCTAACGACCTGCTGGTCCTGTGAACGAGGAGTTCGATGGGATCACCCTTGCCAGAGATTCGATAAGAGCGTCCTTGGCTCTTCGGGTGTTGGCTCACTTCCTCGAGTTTGGCGTCGAAAGTGCCCAGATAGCGATTAGTCGCTTCGATGAAGGTCTCGACATACTCCGGAAATGTGACATGGCCCATCGACCGCCCCTTCGTGAGCTCGGCTCGGGCTGAGCGGTATCGCTGTGACGCGCCTCTCAAAAATGGCCGAGGAAATAGCGCAGCGTCGCCTCCGGCGCCTCCTCCGGCACGTAGTGGCCGCAGTCGATCGGGCCGCCGGTCGCATCCGCGGCGTAGTCGCGCCAGACCGCAAGCACGTCGCCGTGCACGGTGCCGGTGTGGCTCCTCGCGCCCCACACCACCAGGAGCGGGCACTCGACCTTGCGCCCGGCGCGGAAATCGGCGTCGTCCATGTCGAAGTCGCAGGTCGGACAGGCGCGATAGTCCTCGCATGAGCCGCGGATGGTTTTCCAGTTGAAGCAGCGCACGTACTCGGCGAACGCTTCCGGATCCATGAAGGAAAGCCCGATCCCGGGCTTCGACAGCTTCTTCTCCATGAACCAGGCCGCCGGCACCGAGGCCATCATCCGTTCGGGCAAGTCGTAGGGCTGCGCCATGAACAACCAATGCCACGACTTCATCGCCCAGTCCTTGGAGGCGTGCGTCCAGATGTGATGGCTCGGCAGGATGTCGACCACCGCGCCCTTGAGCACGCGCTGCGGGTGATCGAGGCACATGCGGTGCACGGTGCGCGCGCCGCGGTCGTGCCCGGCCGCGAAGAATTTTTCGTAGCCGAGGTGGCCCATGACCTCGACCTGGTCCTGCGCCATGGCGCGGAACGAGTAGTTGATGTGGTTCTCGCCGCCGTCCTCCGGCCCAACGCTGTCACCGTAGCCGCGGAGATCGGCGGCCACGACATGGAAGCGCTCGGCGAGGCGGGGCGCCATCCTGTGCCAGGAGACGTGCGTCATCGGGTTGCCGTGCAGCAGCAGCAGCGGCGGCCCGCTGCCGCCATGGCGCAGGTGGATGCGCGCGCCGGCCGTGTCGATGTCGAGGGTCTCGAAATTTTCGAACATGCCGTGGGCCTTGCATGAGACGGTCGCAGCATCCGCCGACGATGTCAGATCGATTGGGAGGACCGACCGCGCGAAGCTCGGTGTGCGCCGGCAATGCCCCCGAGTCAGCGAGCCTTCATCGGTTCGATGAGGACGGGCTCGGCGTACTCGACATTCTTGAGCTGATTGAGCGACTGGAGCTTCGATATGACGTCGCCCTCGGCGCCGGTAACGAGAAAGAGGTTGGGTGAAAAGCCCATGTCTCGCCGGATCGACAGCCCGTGACGATTGAGGATGTCCTCGATCATCGATCGGGGCAGCGACGGGTCAAACTTCACGTTGAGGGCATTGCTTAGAATCTTGAGATGGCCGTCGCCATCAACGACAACGCGGTGGTCGGCGTCAGCAGTTTCGCCCTGAGCACCTTTCACAAAGGTCCATCCGGCATTCTCGAAAGCCGTCGCCTCTCCGGCATCGACGCCCGTTTCGGCCGCAATTGTGGAGGCGGTCTGGCGCTCCTCGCCCGGGACGGCGCGCCCGGGCGCCACCGCTCGGACGTCGGCAAGCGGTCGGATCTTTTTGAGCTTGGCGAAGATGCCAGACTTGTCAAAGGTCATCGTGGATCCGGTCGGTCGCCAAAATCAGACCGATGCTCCTCACACGCCGGTGGCCAGCCGGATCGCTTCGTCAACCGCTCTCTTGGCGTTTACGCGCCCATGGCCGAAACGGGTATTGCGCCCGTCAATATAGGGTAGGTTGCCGACTTTGTCACAGGCGTCGCGCATGAGCTGACGCAGCTCTTTTGCCGTCAAGGCCTTGTTTTTTGATAGCGCCAGCGCGGCCACTCCCGCCGCACAGGGCGCCGCGAAACTCGTCCCGGTGGTTACCTGGTAACCACCGCCGCTTGACGGGATGCGAACATCGACGCCGGGCGCGAGGAATTCCAACTGCGGACCGAAACCCGACGCGTCGTCTTGGTCGGTTCGCCGCGAGCGCCCCACTGCGATCACCTGGGGGTGCGAGCAGACCTCGTCTGATCCGATCGGAAAGTTCCCGTTGGTGCAGGCCCAAAAAATCGCGCAGCCCTTTCCTTCGCGACCCTGCGTCGCGGCAAAATCGAGGGCATCCGACAGGACCTGCCGCATGGTCCACACGGCGCCGTTCGGCCCGAGCGAACAGGCGATGATGTCGGCGCCCGCCGACGGCGGCTTGGTCGGATCCTCGAGGCTCGTTCGGGCGGCGTAAGCCAGCGCGCGCGCCAGCGTGCTCTGCGTCCCGACCTGGTCACCCAGGCAGGCCACCATGTTGAGCACGGCCGAGAACGCTACGCCGCAGCCGCCGGACCCGTTGCCGGATTGGGCTGCGATCATACCGGCGCACGCGGTGCCGTGATCCTGATCTCCGATTGCACCGGTGCCGGCAACGAAGTCGGCGTCGGCCTGATCGGGGGTCGGACGGAAAGCGCCTGATAGCGCTCCAAACAGCAGGTCGGGATGCCTTTTGTCGAAGCCGTTGTCGATCACGGCGATGGTCACGCCATTGCCCTTGGTGAGATCCCACGCGGCTTCCGCCTGGATATTGGTGTGATGCCACTGATTGACGAATTCGGGGTCCTGTGGCGTGTGGCGGCGGCCGATATGCTCGATGAAATCCGGCTCCGCATAGGCGACGCCGGGCTCTTGCATGACCGCGACGCTCGCCTCGACGGCTGTGCCCTTCAATAAGATCGCCTTTTTGGTGTCGGGAGGCAGACCTCCGGTACCGGCGTCGACCATGTCGTGACGCTTGAGGATGTCCGTTCGCTCGGTTTCTTTCGTCGCTCCCTCGAAGCGGACGACAACGCGCGAGGTCTCCATCAGGATTCTTTGATTGGCCATGAGCACGCGTGATACCGTTCCGTTCCCGCCTCTGGCCATGCGGTCGTTCGGACTGAGACTCAAGAGTTCGCGACTGGCGTGAAAGAAGCCAAATCCGGCCTCGGCGAATCCCGCCACCTGTTCTCGCAAGTTCTCACTGCCGGAGAACAGACCGGTCGCAGACTCGAGGACTAATCCGGGAAGCGTTCTGGCGAAGTAGTCGGAAGCGGTCCGCGCCGCCGCGCGCACATCCGAACGTACATTGCGCGCTACCTGCGCAAGCTCAGGGGAACGCGTCGGTCGGGTCGGCAGCACCCCTTCGACCAGCTCCATCTTGGCGAGGCGCTCCCGAATTCTTTCCTTCGGCGTCATGGGCGTTCCCTTTCGTCGTTGGGAAACCGAGGAGGCTGCAGCGCGGCTACGCGCCTTCGCATTTGACGGTTGATAAGAGCGTGAATGCTATCATCGAGAGTATCGGCGCTCAAGCGTGGACGCGAGCCGGGTGCGTGGACCGGGCCCAAGGCGAGCGCCTCCAAGCCGAATGGATCATTTGCGCCCTTGCTGCTCCTCGATCGCCAGCACGCGATCGATCATCTCGCCCGCGAGGCCGAGATAATTGGCCGGATCGGTGAGCCGGGCGAGCTCGGCGCGCGAGGCGTGCCGGCTGATGTCCGGATCTTCGGCCAGCACGTCGAGCAGCATGCGGCCGCTTGTGAGCGCCTCGCGGCACTTGTCGTAGACGAGGTCGTGCGCGCGCTGCCGCCCTAGTTTTGCGCCGAGGCCCATCATCACCGCCTCCGACACCACCAACCCGTTGGTCAGGTCGAGGTTGGCGCGCATGCGCGCGGCGTCGACCTCCAGGCCCGCGAGCATCGTGCGGCTCTGCGCCAGGCAGCCGGCGGCGAGCAGGAAGATCTCCGGCAGCGCGATCCACTCGATCTCCCAGGGGCCGGTCGAGCGCTCGTGGTCGGCGACGGCCGCCTCCAGCAGCGCCGCCGCGTTCGCGCGCACCAGCGCCGCGGTCGAATGGATGTAGAGCGAGGATACCGGGTTGCGCTTCTGTGGCATGGTGCTCGACGAGCCACGCCCTTCATGGAACGGCTCGAACACTTCCGCCACCTCGGTCTGCATCAACAGCTTCACGTCCATCGCGATCTTGCCGAGCGTGCCGGTGACGAGCGCGAGGAAGCAGCCGACCTCGGCGATGCGGTCGCGCACGGTATGCCAGGCGATCTCGGGCTGGCCGAGCCCGAGCTCGGCCATCAGCGCCGCCTGCACCTTGAGGCCGTCGGCGCCGAGCGAGGAGAGCGTGCCGGCGGCGCCGGCGAACTCGCCGACCAGCACGCGCGGGCGCAGCTCCTTGAGCCGCGCGCGGTGGCGCTGCATGGCGGCAAGCAGCGTCGCCGCCTTGAAGCCGAAGGTGATCGGAACCGCCTGCTGCAGGTTGCTGCGGCCGGCCATCGCGGTATCGCGATGGCGCCGCGCGAGGTCCGCAAGCGAAGCTGCGATCGCCTCGATATCGCGCTCGACGAGATCGAGGGCGGCGCTGATCTGCATGACGGTCGCGGTGTCGGTGATATCCTGCGTGGTCGCGCCCCAATGCGCCCACTCGCCGAGGCCGTCGCGGCAGAGCGCGACGATCTGCTGCACCACGCCGAGGATCGGGTAGCCGATGCGCTCGGTCGCCTGCTTGAGCTTGGCGAGATCGATGTTCTCGATCCGGCATTGCCGTTCGATCTCAGCCCCGGCCTCGGCCGGAATGAGGCCGAGTCGCGCCTGCACGCGCGCCAGCGCGGCCTCGATGTCGAGGTAGCATTTCGTCCGGTTCTCGTCGGAGAACACCGCGCGCATCGCCTCGGTCGTGAAGATGTCCTTGAAGATCACCGAGTCGAGCGCCGTTGCGGCCATGGTGTGTTTCTCCAGACGGAGCATGGAACTATCAGCACCAACCGATGACCGTCATCCCGGCGTGCGAGGCCGCGTGGGCGGCCGAGCCTCGAAGGATGCTGGTACACCTGGGCCGTCGCCCTTCGAGACTCGCGCACTGTCGTGCGCTCGTACCTCAGCGTGACGGCAAAGGGTATCGATCACCCCGCGAAATTGCGCTTCCACAGGTCCCAGGCGCGGTTGATCTGGCCGCCGACCGAGCGCGCGGTGGCATCGGCCTCCTCGCGCGTCAGGTAGGTGACCTTGCCGAGCGCCATCGCCTGCATCTGCAGTCGGGCATTGATCTCGGTGTAGACCGCGTGGAACACCGCCTGCCGGACGCTCGCGCCCACGATGGTGGCGCCGTGGCCGCGCATCAGCACGACCGAAGCCGTGCCAAGCGAGGCCGCGAGCGCGGCGCCGAGCGCGTTGTCGCGGATCAACAGGTCGCTGCCGTCGCCGGCGACGTCGCGGATCTCGAACACGGGCGCGGCCTCACCAATGAAGCCGCTCATGTGCCAGATCGGCTTGAGCGGCGCCTGCGCAACCGCGCCGAACGGCACCACCGCCGGCGAGTGGCTGTGCACCACCGCATGCACTTCGGGACGCGCCCGGTAGATCTCGCCGTGAATGAAGCGCTCCAGATAGACGGCGCGGCCGGCGGCCGCGACCGGGTTTCCGCCAAGGTCGAACTCGAGCAGGTCGGAGGCGCTCACCAGCGCGGGTGCCATGTTGCGGGCGAGCAGAAAGCGATCGGGCGCCTTGTCGTGGCGCGCGCTGACATGTCCGAAAGCGTCGACGACCCCGTGGTCGAACAGGATGCGGTTGGCGATGACCAACTCTTCGAGCAACGCCGGATCGGGCGCCGGCGCGAGTGCGCCGAGATCCGCAATTCCCGTCGCAAGCGGTTGCATCGGCGCGGCCGCATCACCTGAGGCTGAGCACATCGCTTTCCCTCGGATCAAACCTTGGCCATCTCGTGCGTCGCCGGATGGAACAGCTCGTCGATTGCGACCAAACGCGAGGAGAGGCCCTGCTTGTGATGATGGCGCAGGAACGTCTCCAGCGTGGCACGGTTGGATGCGACACCGTAGGACCAGAAATCGTTCCCCATCAGGTCTTGCGCGGCCTTGAGCTGCTCGGCGACGAACGGCAGGGTCACCTTGGGTGCCGAGGTATCGGCGAGCTTGGTCATGCCGATCGCCTTCGCCTGTTCGAACGCCTTGAGCACTGCGGCCGGCAGCCACGGATGGCGCTCGACCAGGGTGCGGCGCACGCCGACCGCGTGCATGATCGGGAAGATGCCGGTGCGCTTGTAGTAGTCGCGAGCGGCGGCGGCAGGATCCGGAAACAGCCAGCCGACGTGACGGTTGCGGCCCGCGCAAGTGGGCGGCCGCGGCGCCATGAAGCCGTCGATCTCGCCTTTGTCGAGCAGGCCGGAGATCGTTTCGCCTTCGGGCGCGTTCTCGAGCTTGATGTCGGGCGGCAAGTCGATCGCGATCTTCTCCGGTCGGCCCGGCTGATCGATGCCGCCCCGCACCCAGGTCACGTCCGACGGGCTGATGCCGTGGCCGTCGTCCAGGATGGCGCGCGCCCACACGTTGGCGGTGAGCTGATACTCGGGCAGGCCGATCTTGCGTCCCTTGAGGTCCTCGGGCGCCTTGATCCGGTCGGTGCGCACGTAGATCGAGTTATGGCGGAACGCACGCGACAGGAACGCCGGCACGCCGACATAGAGGCTGTCGCGCTGCACGGTCTTGATCGTCAGGCTCGACAACGAGAGCTCGCAGATATCGAACGCAGCATGCCGGAAGGCGCGAAAGAAGATCTCCTCCGGCGTCAACGGCATGACCACGGGCGCGACGCCGTCGATCTGCACCGTCCCGTCGATCAGCGCGCGCGTGCGGTCGTAATCGCCGATCGCGACCGAGAGGTTGAGCTTGGCCATGCAGAATTCCGGCGTGTTCCGTGGGGTAGGCAAAGCGCCGCGAATCGGCGCATGCCCACGTGACGGCAGATCCGCGTGGGCACGGCGCGCACGTGCGCACCTTTGCCCACCCTACAGGTTAACGCTTGCTCTCGCCAAGCCGGCCGACCAGGGCATTGGCGCCGATGGCGAGCACGAACAGGGTGATCAAGAGCGCGTACATGCGCGGCATGTCGAAGGTGGCATAAGCCTGGATGATCAGGAAGCCGAGGCCGCGGTTGGAGAGCTTGGTTTCCGCCAGCAACGTGCCGATGATGGCGAGGCCGAGGCCGAGCCGGAGGCCGTTGACGACCGGCGGCCGCATCGCCGGCAGGTAGATCTTGGTCGCCATCTGCCAGGTGCTCGCGCGGAAGCTCTTGCCGACCCGGATCAAAACCTTGTCGATCTCGCGCATGCCCCCGGCAGCGCTGATCGCGACCGGGAAGAACGACGACAGCGCGCCGAGCGCGACCTTCGATCCGGGTCCCACGCCGAACCACATGATCATGATCGGGAAGAAGATGATCTTCGGGGTGGGTCCAAGGTAGTACAGGAACGATTCATAGGCGCGCGCGAGGAACCGGTTCGCCCCCAACGCGATGCCGACGACGATTCCGGCAAGCCCGCCGATCGTGATCGCGCCGGCGACCTCGGCCAGCGTCACGCCGAGGTGGCGGTAGTAGTTGGGATCGGCGAGCAGCCTGCCGACGGCGCGGCCGATGGTGACGAGCGATGGCACGACGTCGCGGAACAGCAGTCCCGAGCCCGCGACCAGTTCCCAGGCCGTGAGCAAGGCGAGCACGATCGCGACGCGCACCGCCAGGACCATGCGGGCGATCGGCGGTGCGCCTGCCGCGCCTACAAGTCGACCGGCCTCAGCCATCGCTCGATCCTCTCGGTGGCCGCGAAGAACAGCACGCTCACCAGCACGACGAAGCAGATCGCCGCATAGGTGCCGGCGAGGTCGTAGCGTTCGGCCAGATCGTTGATCAGCTGCCCGAGCCCGCCGAAGTTGATCAGGAACTCGACCGCCACGATGTTGATGAGGGCGAAGATCAGCCCGAGCCGCAGGCCGATGAATACCGTCGGCAGCGCCGCGGGAAACAGGATCTTCCAGAACAGCTGGGTCTCGCTCAGATTGAAGCTGCGGCCGACGTTGATGAGGACGCGGCGGGTGCCGGCGAGCCCCTCGATGGTCTTGAGGATCACCGGCGCGAGCCCGGCCACAAAGCCCATCATGATCAGGGTGGTTTCGCTGCGCCCGAAGATGACGAGAAACAGCGGATAGAGCAGAACGATCGGCGCCGACGCCATGCCGGCCACCCAGGTCTCGCAGGCGCGGCGCAGCAGGTCGAACCGATGCAGCAGCACGCCGAGCGACACGCCGACCACGGTAACGAGCAGGCTCGCCCACAGGCACTCGCGCGCCGTCTGCACGAAGCGGTGGAGCACATCTTCCTCGAAAATGATGCGCGGTACCGCAGCGCCGACCTGCGACGGCAGCGGGACGATGAAGCGGTTGATCACGCCGACCCGGATCAGCGCCTCGACCAGGCCGATGAACAGCACGAGCGAGCCCAAGCCCACCGCCATCGGTCCGTAGCGCGATTTGACCAGCCGCGTCATCGCCCGCGTCCGGCGTGCATGGTGCGCGCCTCCTCGTCGCGGATGCCGAGGCTTGCCTCTTCGCGCAGGTCACCCCAGATCTGGGCGACGGAGCGCCCGAAGGCGTCGCTGCCCACGACCTCCGAATTGCGCGGCCGCGGCAGGGCGACCTCGACCACGCGCTTGAGCTTGCCTGGCCGGTAGGTCATCACCAGGACGCGGTCCGAGAGCTGCACCGCCTCAGTGATGTTGTGGGTGATCAGGAGCGTGGTCTGCCGCAGCTGCTGCTGGATCTGCAAGACCTTGTCGCCGAGCAGCAGGCGGGTCTGCTCGTCGAGCGAGGCGAACGGCTCGTCCATCAGCAGGATCTTCGGCTCGGAGGCGAGCGTGCGCGCGATCGCCACGCGCTGGCGCATGCCGCCGGAGAGCTCCGCCGGATAGCGCCGCTCGAAGCCGTCGAGGCCGACCAGCGCGACGAAGTGGCGGGCGCGCTCGAGCCGCTCGCGCTTCGTCATGCCGGCGATCTCCAGCGGGAATGCCACGTTGTCGAGGACGGTGCGCCACGGGAACGTGGATTCCTCCTGAAACACCATGCCGATTGCGGGATGCGGGCCGGAGATGGTTTCGCCCGCCACCGCCACACGGCCTTGATAGTCGCCGATCAGGCCGCCGATGATGTTGAACAGCGTCGATTTCCCGCAGCCCGACGGGCCGATCACCGCGACGAACTCGCCGAGCGCAACCGAGACCGACATGCGATCGATGGCGGTGAGTACGCCGTCCGGCGTGTGAAACTGCTTGACGATGTCGTCGACCGCAAGGAACCGCTGCGCATGGGCGTTGGACATGGCTCGCCGGCAACGCTCCTCCTGCGCCATCATCCGCGAAAGCGGATGATCCAGTAATCGCGAACCTGTCCGAAGAAGGCCGTGAGTACCGGGTCCCCCGCTTTCGCGAGTGATGACGGGCGAGGGGTTCGTACGGAAGGCTTCATTCTGGCGCGGCTCGCGCTATCTCGCGCTGCGCGTGAGCGCCGCGGTCATCGCCGGCGTGTAGCCGGGCTCGACCCGCACGTCGACGACCGCGATCGTGCCGCGGTCGACGGCGGCGATCGCCTCGGCGAAGGCGCCGGCGAGGTCGGCACGGTGGGCAATGGGACCGATCCCGGTCGCGCCTTGCGCGCGCGCCAGCGCGGCGATGTCGATATCGGGATCGGCGATGCGCTGGCCGATCCACTTGTTCTCGACCGGACGGTTGCGCATGCGTGCGACGCGCTCCTGATGGACCTCGTCGTTGTAGAACGAGCGATTGTTGGCAACGACCACCATCAGCGGGATGCGGTAATGCGCCGCGGTCCACAGCGCGGTTGCGCCCATCAGGAAATCGCCGTCGCCGCAGACCGCGATCGGGAGGCGGGACCCCTTGAGCGCGAGCGCGGCGCCGACCGCAATGCCGGGCCCGGCGCCGAGGCCGCCGCCGCCCGCACTGCCGAGATAGTCGAGCGGGTGACGGAACGGCCAGGTCGCGCCGTTCCATGACAGCGGCAGGTGCAACAGCGACGCGGCACGCGGGCCGACCGCCTGCCGCAGCGCTCTCGCCATATCGTCGACGCCGATCCGGGTATCCGTGCTCGCTGGCGGGCGCGACCCCAGCTGCTCCGCGCGCGGCTGCGACGGCGGCGACCCGGAGGCGCGCGATGTCGATCGCCTGTCGGGCTTCAGCGCCTCGATAAGCGCCGCCACGACCGCGTCGGGCTCGGCGGCCAGGAACAGATCGACCGGCGGCAGGCCCTGGTAATCCATGCTCCAGCCATCGTGCAGCGCGTGGTCGAGCGAGACCTGGATGATCGTGGCGGAAGGCGTGCCGCCGAAAACTGTCTTGAGGGTGCCGGCGAGGTCGACCCAGTCGAGGCTCAGGATCACGTCGGCCGCTCGCAGCGCATCTGCAGCTTCGGACCCGAGCAGCAGGCTGGGCGCGCCGACATGCAGCCGATGGTCGGTGGGAAAAGCGGCGCCCACCTTGAGGTCGGTGAGCACGCTCGCGCCGAGTGTCTCGGCCAACGTGATCCGGTCCTGCCATGCTTCATGGTCGCGCGATACGCGGCCGATCATCAGCACCGGACGCTCGGCGCCGTTGAGCCGTTGCGCGGCCTGCGCCAGCAATTCGGGCGGGGCCGCGGTCGCCACTGCCGGCGTGAACCGCGCGGCGTCGAGCGGCGGCAACGGCTCGGCGAGTCGCGCTTCCTGCATGCCGGCGTCGAGATTGACGTAGACGGGCCCCATCGGCGGCGTCTGGGCGAGCCAAAAGGCGCGCATGACCGCTTCGCGCGCCGCCTCCGGCGAGGCCGGCTGGTCGTCCCATTTGACGTAAGGGCGCACCAGCGCGCCCTGGTCGCGCGCCGTGTGGATCCAGTCGATCCATGGCCGCCGCTTCGGCGCGTCCACCGGCCCGGTGGCGCCGATCACCAGCACCGGCATGCGGTCGCACCAGGCGTTGAAGATCGCCATGGTGGCGTGGAACAGGCCGACATTGGCGTGCACCGCCGCCGCCATCGCCCGGCCGGTCACCTTGGCATAACCATGGGCGATCGCGACCGCGTGTTCCTCGTGCAGGCAGAGCAGCATCTGCGGCCGCTCGTTGCCGAGGAAGTTGACCAGGCTATCGTGCAGGCCGCGGAAGCTCGCGCCGGGATTGAGCGCGATGAACGGGATGTCGAGCGCGCGCAGCGTCGCGGCGACGACGTCGCTGCCGAATTCGACCGCGTTGGCGGGCGCCGAGGCCGGCCGCTCGACGGCGCTTGTCGGGGTGATGATGTGGTCGCCGGCTCGGGGGGCGGGTGGCGCGCTGTCGGATTTCATCGTGCCGCGACTATAGCGCGTAGCCCCGATGCGCGAAGCGAAATCAAAGATCCATCCTGTGCGGCAGGGACTACCCGCATTTCGCGAAGCCTGGCCTCGGACAGCGCCAGGCCCTGATCCGAGGGCTCATGCGGAGGGCCTACGGGCGACGAACCGCTACCGCAGCGGGATCTGAATCAGCTCGGCAAGCTGCTCCTTGCTCAACGGTGCGGCGACATACTTCAGGATCACCGCATCCGGCATGATCACGTCAAGACCGACGACGCGATCGGGATCGAGGGCGGCTTTCGGGAAGAAGTCGTCGCGCGAGCGCTTGGCCATCGCGTCGGAGATGCCGACGAACTCGGCGTAATGTTTCAGCGCGGCGGGATCGGAGTACATCCAGTCCACGGTCTCTCGGTACGCCCGCAGGTAGCGCTCGAGCGCCGCCTTGCGCGACTGCAGCGCCTGCAGGTTGGTGATCAGCACGCGCACGGTCTGGCCGCGGAAGATCGCCGCATCGTTGCCGCCGGCGATGATGCGGATCTTGCCTTGGTCGAGCAGATCGAGCCCGAACGGGGGCGCCGACCACCCGACGTCGATCTGGCCGGACATGACCTGCGTCAGTGTGGAGGCCGGGCCCCCGGTCGCGGTCGGCCGGGCTTTGAGCGCATTCTGCTTCACGAATGCGTTGACGATGCCGTGCGTCGACGAGCCGACCGTCGAAAAGGCGATGGTCTTGCCGTCGGTGTCCTTGAGCGTCTTGATCGGCGAGTTCGCCGGCACGTACCAGAACAGGTCGGCGCCGCCGGTCGCCTCAGCGCCGATGATGCGGACCGGCGCGCCTTTCGAGTAGGCGCTCAGCGCTCCCATGATTCCGGCGGCAACGCCGATGTCGACGGAGCCGGAAATCACCGCCTGTTGGGTCTCGCCGCCGCCCTGTGTGTAGAGCAGCTCCAAGGCCAGGCCGTGCTTCTTGAAGATGCCGGCGCGCTGGCCAAGCTCGGACACCGAGGTGTCCCAGTTGCCGCGTTGGCCGACGGCGAGCTTGAGCGTGTCCTGGGCGGATGACGCAGCCACTCCGGCACCCAGCAGGCCAGCAACCGCAACCAACCGGCCAAGCATCCTTGCAGGCGTCATTCGTTCCTCCCTCGTCCTGCGCGCGCAGGTGTCGCGCGTTTGCGCGTCAGGCGACCCTTTCGTCGTGCCCTGCCGAGGCAGCCGGGTCAACCATGCCCAGCCCGCGCCAGTCGGTGCCTTTCGCTACGATCCCTTCGAACGAGGACAGTGAGGCCTGCGGCACGCGCGACGCGGTGGTGCCGAGCGCCGGCCCGCCGTCGCGCACCGCGCGCGCGGCCTCCACCATCAGGCGCCGGAATTCCACCACCGCGAGGTCGCTGGCGCCGAGCCGCTCCTTGCTGCGGTCGGCGATCGGCCCCATCGATTCCCACATGGCGATGTCCTGGTTGGGAATGCCGCGGATGCCGGTGAAATCGCCGAGCTTCATGGCGCTGCGGTCCTGGCGATAGTTGTTCGACCGCGTGCGCAGGTTGCGGAATTGGTTGTCGAGGTCGATGCCGGGCTGCGCGACGTTGAACTTGCGCCATGCCTCTTGCTCGATGCCCGGCTTGTCGCCGGCGGTCCAGGCCAGGAAGTAGAACATCGTGCTGGTATCGTCGATCGGCACGATCACGCTCGTCACGTTGTAGGCATTGTTCGGCGGGATCAGCGCCGTGAACGGCGCCACATAAACTGTGGTGCGCACATAGTCGTGGTTGCCGGCATTGACGATCGGACGGCGGATCGCCGCATAGTGGAAGCCGAAGCTCGTCCGCTCGAACTGCAGGCGCGGCGCCTTGTCGGTCGAGGGCCGCAGCCAGGCCGTATCGGTAGCCTTGGCGCCGTCGACGCGAGCCGGGCGCATGTCGGATGAATGCAGGCTCGAGCTGTGCGCGGAGTCGATCTGCCCCTCGAGCACCTGCGCCCAGTTGCATTCCACCCGGATCTTGGCGATCGACACCTTGGTGTCCGGCGTCGGAGCGAACGCCGGCGGCTCGAATTCGCTCATCGCGTCGGCCGGGCCCATATAGGCCCAAACGAAGCCGCCGGCCTCGCGCACCGGATAGGCCTTGTGCTTGACCTTCGCGGCCAGCCCGCTCTCCGCCGGCTCCGAGGCCATTTCGAGCACGTTGCCGTCCACGTCCATCTTCCAGCCGTGGTAGAGGCAGCGCAGCCCGCATTCCTCGTTACGCCCGAGCGCCAACGACGCGCGCCGGTGCGGACAATGCTCGTCCAAAATTCCGAGCCGGCCGTCGCTGTCGCGGAACGCCACCAAGTCCTCGCCCAACAGTCGCAGCTTCAGCGGCGCGCCGTCGGGCTCGGCGACCTCCTCCGACAGGCAGGCGGGAACCCAGTGGCGTCGCATCAGCCGGCCCATGGGCGCATCGCCCTCGACCCGGCACAGCAGGTCGTTTTCTTCCGCCGTCAGCATGGCGTCCTCCACGCGGGCGGTCGCGGGGCTCGAGCCCTTGCGACCGGAATCTTAGGCATCTAAGTTAAACGATACCGGGCGCCAATGCGGCTGTCGAGCGAGGCAGAGCGGCGCCGATCGCGAGCAGGATGCATGCCGTCCGAGGCTCCAATTGCGGCGCTGATGCCGGTCCGCGTCGCGGCGCGAGAGCAGATCGCGCAGGACATCCATATGTTCGAACTCGCCCCGTGCGACGGCTGCCATCTGCCGCGGTTCGAACCCGGCGCCCATGTCGCAGTGCGGGCGCCGAACGGGGAGATCCGCAAGTATTCGCTGTGCAACGATTCGAACGAGGAGGACCGCTACGCCGTCGCCATCAAGCGCGAGCATGAAGGCCGCGGCGGATCGAGCGGCTTGATCGATGCAACCGCGGCCGGCGACCGGTGGCTGATCTCGCCGCCGGCCAACAATTTCCCGCTTCATCCGCGCGCGCCGAGCTTTCTCTTCATCGCCGGCGGGATTGGCATCTCGCCGATCATGTCGATGATCCGGCACCTGCGCGCGGCCGCGGGCAAGCGGTTCAAGCTCGTCTATTGCACGCGCTCGCCGCAAGCGACTGCGTTCCGCGCGGAGCTGGGCGCGCCCGAGCTGCGCGGCCAGGTGAACATCCACCACGACGACGGCGACCCGGCGCGTGCGCTCGACCTGTGGCCTTTGCTGGAACGGCCGACCGGCGCGCATCTCTACTGCTGCGGACCGCGCGGCATGATGCAGGCGGTGCGCGACATGACCGGGCACTGGTCGGCGTCGGCGGTGCATTTCGAGAGCTTCGCCGACGCGGCGGCGACGCGGCGGCCCGACGACGCGGCGTTCTCGGTACGGTTGGCGCGCAGCGGCGGCGTGGTCGAGATTCCGCCCGACCGGTCGATCCTCGAAACCTTGCGGGCGCATGGCCACGCACTGGCGAGCTCGTGCGAGAGCGGCAGCTGCGGCACCTGCCGAACGCGGCTCATTGGCGGCGAGGCCGACCATCGCGATCTGGTGCTGAGCGATGGCGAGCGCCCGGGTCACATCATGATCTGCGTTTCGCGTGCGCGCTCCCCCGAACTCGTGCTCGATCTGTGAGAGCGATTCCCGTGACCGAGCGCAAGGTGCGATTGGGAGTGGCGGGGCTCGGCCGGGCCTTCACGCTGATGCTGCCGGCGTTCGCCAATGACGCGCGCATAGCCCTCGTCGCGGCCGCGGATCCGCGCGCCGAGGCGCGGCAGAAATTCGCGCGGAGCTATTCCGCCCGCACCTATGCGAGCGTCGAAGAGCTGTGTGCCGATCCGGAAGTCGAGGCGGTCTACCTGGCGACCCCGCATCGGCAGCACGCCGGCCACGCCTGCCTGGCGGCCGCGAGCGGCAAGCATGTGCTGGTCGAGAAGCCGATGGCGCTCACGCTCGACGATGGACAGTCGATGATCGCTGCCGCGCGCGCACACGGCATTCACTTGATCGTCGGCCACAGCCACAGCTTCGACCGGCCGATTGCGCGAACGCGCGAGATCATCGCAAGCGGCGAGGTCGGGGCGGTGCGCATGATCGTCGCCTTGAACTTCACCGACTTCCTCTATCGGCCGCGGCGGCCCGACGAACTGGATACGGCGCAGGGCGGCGGCGTGCTATTCAGCCAGGCGGCGCACCAGGTGGATATCGTTCGCCTCGTCGGCGGGGGACGCGTTCGCGGCGTGCGGGCCGCCACCGGGTCATGGGATCCGGCGCGCCCGACCGAAGGTGCCTACGCGACCTTTCTGAGCTTCGAAGGCGGCGCCGCAGCCTCGCTCACCTACAGCGGCTACGCCCATTTCGACTCCGACGAGTTTTGCGGCTGGATCGGCGAACTGGGACAGCGCAAGCATCCAGCGGCATACGGCGCGGCGCGGCGCGCCCTGGAAAAGGCCGGCGGCGCCGGCGAAGGCATGCTGCAGGCGGCGCGCGGCTACGGCGGCGGTGCCGAGGCGGTCTCGGAGGATCCGCCGCTGCATCAGCATTTCGGCCTGCTCCTCGTCTCCTGCGACCGGGCCGATCTGCGGCCGCTGCCGACCGGCGTGATGATCTACTCGGACCGCGAGCCGCGTCTCGACGCCTTGTCGCCGCCGACAGTGCCGCGATCGGAGGTAGTCGACGAGCTCCATGGTGCGATCGTTGCCGGCCGTCCGCCGCTCCACAGCGGCGAATGGGCGCTCGGCACGCTCGAAGTCTGCCTCGCGATGCTCCAGTCCGCGCGCGAAGGCAGGGAAATCGTGTTGCAGCACCAGATCGGGTTGCTCGACGCTTGCGGCGGGGCGCTGCCGTGAGGCGAGCCAAGGCATCAGGTGCCGGCAGCGGCACGCAATCGATTCTCCGCCACTGGCGCGAGGCGGTTCCCGACGACCGCCTGGCGCACCTCGTCAAGGATGCGACGCGCGCCCTCGTGCGCGCTCTGCAGATACGGCTTAATGCCCATGCGGTGCCGTTCGGCCACTGGACCTTCCTGCGCATCCTCTGGGAGACGGATGGATTGACCCAGCGCGAGCTCAGTGAGCAGGCCGGCGTCATGGAGCCGACCACCTTCACGGCGCTCAAGGCGATGGAGAAACGCGGCTTGATCGTGCGTCGGCAGATCGCCGGCAACAAGAAGAACGTCTACGTCCACCTCACCCCAAGGGGGCGGTTGCTCAAGGCCAGGCTGGTACCGTTGGCGAAGGAGGTCAACGACGTCGCCGTGCGCGGCGTGAAGCCGTCCGATATCGCGGCAACGCGGCTAACGCTGCTCGCCATCATTGCCAATCTCGCGGAGGACGAGATGCGGTTGGCCGGCAAGGAGCGGCGCGTGGCTTCGCCAGCGGACCCGGCCCGCGTCGCGTCCGGCGCCGGCAACCGCGTGCGCCGGCCGATGCGGACCTGAGCCCCAAACGAGGCGCATTGCACGATATCTTGTTGTAACGTCTAATGATCGGGAACTGCGCACTTCACTGCTACCGAACCAGAAACCGAACGAGTTCCGTGGGAGGACAACCATGACGAAACTGCCAGCAGACCTGTCTCGCCGCCGCGTGCTTGCGCTGGCGGCCGGCGCGGGCGCGATCGGGATCGCGGGCCCGCTGATGCGGCCGGCGCTTGCACAGGGTCGCCCGCTCAAGGTCGGCGTGCTGCTGCCCTATACCGGGACGTTCGCGCAGCTCGGCGAGGCGATCACGCGAGCGATGGAGCTCTACGTCAGGCAGCAGGGCGGCGCGCTTGCCGGGCGTCCGGTCACGTTCGTCAAGCTCGACGACGAGTCGGAGCCGCCGAAGGCGCCGGAGCTCACCACCAAGCTGGTGCAGGGCGAGAAGGTCGACGTCTTGATTGGAACCGTGCATTCCGGCGTCGCCATGGCGATGACCAAGATTGCGCGCGAGGAGGGCCTGCCGACCATCGTGCCGAACGCCGGCGCCAATGTGATCACCCGCGCGCAGTGTGCCAAGAACGTGTTCCGCACATCGTTCACCAACGGGCAGGTCGGGCTCGCGACCGGCCAGGCGATGGCACAGGCTGGCATCAAAAAGGTCGTCACCTGCGCCTGGAAATACGCGGCCGGCGACGAGTTCGTGGACGGGTTCTCCGACACCTTCGGCAAGGGCGGTGGGCAGGTGCTCAAGAGCATCGCGGTGCCGTTCCCGAACGTCGAGTTCCAGTCGGCGCTCGCCGAGATCGCCTCGCTCAAGCCGGACGCGGTCTATGCCTTCTATGCCGGCGGCGGCGCGGTCAAGTTCGTCAAGGACTACGCGGCCGCCAAGCTCGGCGATTCGATTCCATTGTGGGGACCGGGCTTTCTCACCGACGGCGTCGAAGCTGCGATCGGAGCCGCCGGTGACGGCGTCAAGACCGTGCTGCACTATGCCGACGACGTCGACGTGCCGGAGAACAAGGCGTTCCGCGCCGCCTACCAGGACGCCTACAAAGTCGCGCCGGACGTCTATGCGGTTCAGGGTTGGGACACCATGCAGCTGCTCGATATCGGCCTCAAGGCGGTTGGCGGCGACGTCGGCAAGCGCGACGCGCTGCTCGCGGCCATGAGCAAGGCCTCGTTCAAGAGTCCGCGCGGGCCGTTCAAGCTCTCGGCCGCCAACAACCCGATCCAGAACATGTATCTGCGTGAGCTCAAGGGGGGTAAGAACGTGCTGCTGAAAACCTCGGCGACCGACTTCGCCGATCCCGGCACCGGCTGCCGGCTGGCGGCGTAGCCAGTCTGCGGCAAATTCTGCGGTCATCACGGCCGAGCGCTGAACGCGCGAGAGCCGGGATCCGGTAACGCCTGCGGGCGAGGATGGCCCGCCAATGGGGTGTTTACCGGGTCCCGGCTCGCGCGACCCCGGCCTTCGGGGCGACTCGCTTGGCCGGCGCAACAGTTTGAGAATAGCGACGCAGCTGTGAGCGGCGCATGGAACTCGTCCTCATCCAGATCCTCAATGGCCTGCAGTACGGGCTTTTGATCTTCCTCACCGCCAGCGGGCTCACGCTGGTGTTCGGCATCCTGGGGATCATCAACCTGTCGCATGGGTCCTTCTACATGTTGGGCGCGTATCTCTCGCTGACGCTGACCGGCCTGCTCGGCGATGTGTTCCTGGCGCTCGCGCTCGGCATTCCGATTGCCTTCCTGTTCGGTGCAGCGATCGAATGGCTGTTCATCCGCCACCTCTACGCGCGCGATCACCTGCAACAGGTGTTGCTGACCTTCGGCCTGATCCTGATCTTCAACGAGTTGCAACGCATCATCTGGGGCACGCGCCCGCACAGCGTGCCGATCCCGTCCTATCTCTCCGGCAGCGTGAGGCTGTCCGACGTGCTGAGCTACCCGGTCTACCGGATCGCGGTCGCGGTGCTGTGCGTGCTGCTGGCGCTCGGCATGATGCTCGTGATCCAGCGCACGCGTATCGGACGCATGATCCGCGCCGGCGAGTCGAACCGCGAGATGGTGGAGACGCTCGGCATCGACACGCGCATCCTGTTCCGCTTGGTGTTTGCGGCGGGCGTCGCGCTGGCGGCCGCGGCCGGCATCATCGCCGCCCCGATCGAGAGCGTCTATCCCGGCATCGGCGAGCGCGTGCTGATCATCTCTTTCGTGGTCGTGGTGATCGGGGGCATCGGCAGCATCCGCGGCGCGTTCGTCGGCGCGCTGCTGATCGGACTGGCGGATGCGTTCGGCAAGGTCTTCCTGCCGCAGTTTGCAAGCTTCATGGTCTATGGCCTGATGGCCGCGGTGCTGATCATACGTCCCGGCGGATTGTTCGGACGCGCCTGACATGCTGCCGCTGCCACGCCCCGTCGTCGTCATCGTGCTTGCGGCGCTGCTGGTCACGGCGATCATGCTGCCGTTCTTCGTCGGCAGCTATGGGATCAAGTTCGCGACCCGGGTGCTGGTTCTGGCGATCTTGGTCGTGAGTCTCGATTTCCTCATCGGCATCACCGGACTGGTGAGCTTCGGCCATGCCATGTTCTTCGGCTTCGGTGCCTATGCAATCTATTTCGTCTCGCCGGTTGATGCGGCTGCCAACGCCTTCATTGCGTTTCCGCTCGCGATAGTGGCGGCGGGTGCGCTCGCGGCGGTGATCGGTGCGGTCGCGGTGCTTACGCGCGGTTTCTATTTCATCATGGTGACGCTCGCGTTCGGCGAGATGATGTTCTCGCTGTTCCACGACACGCGTTTCGCGGGCGGCTCGGACGGCGCCTACATCAACGTCAAGCCGGAATTCGCGCTCGGCGCGCTGAGGCTCATCGATCTCGAGCATCGGCCCAGCTTCTATTACGTCTGCCTCGGATTGCTGGTGGCGGCCTATCTCGGGCTGCTTGCGCTCGCGCGCGGGCCGTTCGGGCGGGTGCTGCAGGGCGTGCGCTGGAACGAGGCGCGCACCGGCGCGCTCGGCTTCAACACCTACGCCTATAAGCTCGCGAGCTTCAGCGTCGCGGGCGCAATCGGCGGGCTTGCCGGCGCGCTGTTCGCGACCATCGACGGCTACGTGACACCGGACCTGTTCGGCTGGCGCCAGAGTGGCCTCGCCATCATGATGGTGGTGCTGGGCGGCGTCGGCACCCTGTTCGGGCCGATTCTGGGCGCGCTGCTCTACGCCGGTGTCGAAGAGCTGCTCAAGACCGGCAGCCTCGTCGGCCGCATCGCCGACCACTGGTCGCTTGGGCTCGGCGTCTTTTTGATCGCGGCGGTCCTGGCGGCACCGCGCGGGATTGGCGGACTGTTCGGCGCCCGGGGCAGGGCTGGCCGGGAGGCGCCGGCGCTGCCGCAGAGGATGGCACAGGTGCGCACCGGCACGAGCGGGAAGGCCGTTGCGGTCGAGGGCCTGACCCGTCGGTTCGGCGGCCTGGTCGCGGTCGACGACGTGACCCTCGACCTGCCGTCCAACCGCGTTCACGGGATCATCGGCCCGAACGGCGCCGGCAAGACTACCTTCATCAACATGCTGTCGGGCACGCTGCGGCCGACCGCCGGCCGCATCATTCTCGACGGCGAGAACGTGGCGGGGCAGCCGGCCTACGCGCTCGCCCGCCGCGGTATCGGCCGCAGCTACCAGATCACCAACGTGTTCCTGCCGTTCACCGTTTGGGAGAATTGCCTGTTGGCCACGCAGGCGCGCCGCCCCGGCCCGTTCCAGCTGCGCGCGCGCGATCAGGCCGCGCAGCACGCGGCAATCGCGCACGCGCTCACGGCCGCCGGGCTCGAGGGCCGCGCCGACGTGGTGGCGGCACAGTTGAGCCACGGTGAGCAGCGCCAGCTCGAAATCGCGATGCTGATCGCCTCCGGCGCTCGGCTGCTGATTTTGGACGAGCCGCTCGCCGGCATGGGCCCGGAGGAAACCACGCGCGTGACGCGGCTCCTGCGCGCGCTCGCCGCCGACCACACCGTGATCCTGATCGAACACGATATCGACGCCATCTTCGCCGCCGCCGACACGTTGACCGTGCTGGTCGGTGGCCGGCTGCTGGCGCATGGCCTCCCCGACGAGGTGCGGCGCGATCCGGCGGTGCGCGAGGCCTATCTCGGCAACTACGGCCAAACCGGAGCCGCCGCGTGATGACAAGGTCGTGGCATCGTGTTCCGGCGTCATTCCGGCTGAGCGCGCAGCACGAAAGTCGGGCCCCATATACCCCTGCGATGGGCACGGGCTGCATGGATCCCGGCTCGCGTTCCCCCGGCTTTGCGCCGCCGGCGCTTGGCTGGAATGACAGCAGCCGTGCTGAGGGGCGCGCATGAGCGCCCCGCCCGCGCTGCAAGCTGCGAAGCTCAACGCCTACTACGGGCAGAGCCACATCCTGCGCAATCTCGACTTCCATGTCATGGCAGACGAGACCGTCAGCCTGCTTGGCCGCAACGGCATGGGCAAGACGACCTTGCTGCGCACGCTGGTCGGGTTGGTACGCGCCCGGTCAGGGCGGATCCAGTTGCACGGCGCCGATATCGCCGGCACGCGCACCTCCGCGATCGCCAAGGCTGGCCTTGCGTTCGTGCCTGAAGGTCGCGGCATCTTCCCCAACCTAACGGTCGAGGAGAATCTGACATTCGCGGCGCGGCGCGGCCGAAACGGGCCGCAGGGATGGACGCTGGCGCGAATCTACGCGATGTTCCCGCGGCTTGCCGAGCGGCGCAGTCATTGGGGCAACGAGCTCTCCGGCGGCGAGCAGAAGATGCTCGCGATCGGGCGGGCGCTGATGACCAATCCAGGCATCCTGTTGCTGGACGAGGCGACCGAAGGTCTCGCCCCGAAAGTGCGCGACGAGATCTGGACGACGCTGCGCGCCATCCGGACCGCCGGGATCGCCACCGTCGTGGTGGACAAGAACCTCGACGACCTGCTGGCGCTCGCCGACCGGCACGTGATCCTGTCGAAGGGCGAAGTGGTGTTCCAGGGGGATACCGCCGCGCTTAAGGCCGACGAGGCGGTGATCCATCGGCATCTCGGGGTGTGAGGCTCCAGCCGGCCTGGCTCAAGAGGGGCTACGGCGCTCGAAGGTGGTGGTCTCGAACCTGAGGGCCAATTCGCGCGCGCGGTGCCACGAATTGGCGAGCTCGGTGGGCGTCGGCCGGCGGGCGATCTCGGCGTATTTGTCGCGATATTTGGTGCTCGCGGGATCGCAGAAATTGTCGGGATGAAACTGGGCCATCACGTTGACCGGCGCCGCCGGGACGTGGTCGGCGATCCACTCCAGCACCGGATAGGTGCAGCATTCGACGTGATTGGGCATCACCAGGTGGCGAATGGAAAAATCCTCGCCCCACTCGGCGATGAGCGCAATGTTGCGCGTCACTGTCTCCCAGTACCAGGGCGTCTTCGCCAGTGTCATCGCGCAGCGGCCGGGCCCGAACTTGAAATCCGGTAACCACACGTCGGTAAGCAGGCGCAGGATTTTCATGCTCTCCGCCGTGATGAAGAAATTGCTGTTCCACAGCATCGGCGCGTTGAACTTGCCGTCGTAGACGGCCGCGCCCGGCACCTCGTCGAACTGGAAGAAACGGTCGGCCTGCGTCTTGCCCGCCTGCCGGAGCTCGGCTTGCGTCGGCTGGAAATCGCGGCCGAGCAGCGCGATCGCGTCGACAATGGCATGCAGGTGAATGACGACCTCGCCGCCGACCCAGTTGATGTTGTGGCAGCCTTCGCGGCGCAGCCGCCAAGCCATCGCGGCAAGCGTGCGCGGGTCGGTCTCTTCGCCATTGTCCTTGTCGGTGCTGATGTCGCCGTTCTGGCAGAACGCGCAGCGCATGTTGCAGGAGGTGAAGAAGATCGTGCCCGAGCCATGCGTGCCGCGGTAGAACAGCTCCTCGCCGGTATGATGGAAGTGCGAGCTGACGCGCGACCCTGCGGCGAGCTTGCAGGCACCGAACTTGCTGCCGCCGACGCGGTCGACGCCGCAATCCCACGGACAGAAATTGCAGTGGGCGAGCATGCGGTAGGCAAGCTCGCGGCAGAGCTCCAGCAGGCTCGGCCCGTCAGCGGCCGGCGCCAGCGGTGCGCCGGCCCGGATGTCGCGCCAACGGGCGAGAAAGATCGGCGTCAGGCGGTCGAGCTCGGCCCACAGGGCTTCCTCGCCGCAGGCTGCGGGATCGAGCTCGGTAGCGAGCGTCGCGGCGATACGGAACTTGGCCGGCCGGCGGTTCTCCGCCACGTCGAGGTACCACGACAGCGCGCCGCCGATCGCGGGGTCGTTCCAAATTTTCAGCCTGGCCAAGTCGCTCATGGACCGGCTCCTTGCGCGTATCTAGCCCCTGGCGGCGGCGAGGTCCATGGTCGCGGCGGCCCCGCGCCCGTCCGGGCGCCGGCAATGGCCACGTGTTTGAATTCGTGCGTTCTAAAGATCTATTCGGCCCGCCCGACCAGCTGCGCCAGCTCTTCCACGCTCTCGTCCACGGTTTTCCCGGAGGTGTCGAGGATGACGTCGGCCGTGGCATAGAGCGGCTCGCGGCTCTTGAGAATCGCGAGCAGGTCGTCCATGGCGCGGGCGCTGTCGGCCATGGGACGGAGATCCCCTTGCGCGATCACGCGGCTCATGTGCGCCTCGGGGTCGGCGCGCACCCAGACGGTGAGGCAGGAGGCCAGCAGCAGTTCGAACGTGCCCGGCTCGGTGACCAGCCCGCCGCCCGTTGCCAGCACGAACTTGTCGTGCCTCCGCAAGATCGCCTCCAGCGCCTGCCGTTCGGCGCGGCGAAAAGTCTCCTGGCCGAACATCTCGAACATCTGCGCAAGCTGCATGCCGCTCGTCGCCTCGATCTCGCGGTCGAGCTCGACGAACGGAGCGCCGAGGCGCCTGGCCAGCGGCGCGCCGATCGTCGACTTGCCGCCGCCGCGCAGCCCGATCAGCGCGATGCGATCCCGGCGTTCCGCGCCCGGCGAGCCGGCGAACCGCGCCAGCAGCACAGTGCGGGCGTCGGCCCATTGTTCCGGCGAGAGCCGTCCGAGCAAGGTTTCGAGCAGCACGGCGTCGAGCGGCCGCTCACGTTCCTCGACCAGCGCCGCGACCGGCACGCCGAGCGCGTGCGCAATCCGCCACAGCAGCATGATCGAAATATTACCCTTGCCGGCTTCGAGCTGCGCCAGGTAACGCTCCGAGACCCGAGCGTGATGGGCGAGCACCTTGCGCGACATGCCGCGCCCGTTGCGCACCGTGCGCACCCGCTCGGCAAGCCGGTTGAGGACGGAAATCCCGCGGTCCGTCTCGATGGCGTGCCCAAGTGACCTGCGGTGCCCGGCGTCCATCGACTCCTCGCCCGGCTGAAATATAATGCATGTCCGCTCGCGCGGCGATACCCGTCGACGAGCATGCAATCGATCTGGACCTTGGGAGACGCATGACGGTTCCGATGGAGGATTTTTCGCGCCGGCGGCCGTACAACGCTGCGACCGATTTCATCGATGCCAACGTGGCGGAGGGCCGCGGCGGGAAGATCGCCTTCGTCGACCCGACGGGCAGCCGGACCTACGGCGAGTTGCAGGCCGCCTCCTGCCGGTTCGCGCGCGGGGCGCTCGCCCTCGGCCTGCGGCAGGAAAGCCGCATGCTGCTCCTGATGTTGGACACGGTCGACTACCCGGTCGCGTTCTGGGGTGCGATCCGTGCCGGGATCGTTCCGATCCCGCTCAACACGCTGCTGCGTCCCGAGCAGTACGCCTACATCTTCGCCGACAGCCGCGCCGAGGCGATCGTGATCTCGGCGCCGCTGTTGCCCGCGCTCGCCTCGGTGCTTGGAATGGCGCCGCACCTGCGCACGATCGTGGTGGCGGGCGGCGACGCGGGCGCGGGCACCATTCCGGACGGGCGCACGGCCTGCCGCATCGACGAGGTGCTGGCGCGCGGGAGCCCCGACGTCTGGCACGCCGACACCTCCTCCGACGAGGTGGCGTTCTGGCTCTACTCGTCGGGTTCGACCGGTGAGCCGAAGGGCGTCCGGCACATCCACACCAGCCTGATCGCGACCGCCAAGCTCTATGGCCAGAGCGTGCTCGGAATCCGCACGGCCGACGTGGTGTACTCGGCAGCCAAGCTGTTTTTCGCCTACGGGCTCGGCAACGCGATGTCGTTCCCGATGTCGGTCGGCGCGACCGCCGTGCTGCTGCCGGACCGGCCGACGCCGGATTCGGTCCTGCAGGTGATGCGCGCGCAACGGCCTACGATCTTCTTCGGCGTCCCGACCCTCTATGCCGCGCTCCTGGCGCACAAAGGGATCGGGCGGGGCGCGGGTTCCGACCGGCTGCGGCTGTGCGTCTCGGCCGGCGAGGCATTGCCGGCAAACATTGGCGACCGCTGGCGCGAGACCGTCGGCGTCGACATTCTCGACGGCATCGGCTCGACCGAGATGCTGCACATCTTCGTCAGCAACGCGCCGGGCGACATCCGCTACGGCACTTCCGGCAGGCCGGTGCCCGGCTACGAGGCCAAGATCGTCGACGAGAACGGCATGCCGGTTGCGGCCGGCGAAATCGGCGAACTGGTCGTGCGCGGCCCCTCCGCCGCCGACGGCTACTGGAACCAGCGCGCCAAGAGCCGGCGCACGTTCGCCGGCGAGTGGACCTATACGGGCGACAAATACGTCTGCGACGCGGAGGGTTACTACGGCTACTGCGGCCGCACCGACGACATGTTCAAGGTGAGCGGCATCTGGGTGTCGCCGTTCGAGGTCGAGGCGGCGCTGGTGTCGCATGCGGCGGTGCTGGAAGCCGCGGTGGTCGGCCGCGAGGACGAGGACGGGCTGGTGAAACCGAAGGCGTTCGTGGTGCTCAAGGACGGCCATGCGGCGGGCGAGGCCCTGTTCGAGGAATTGCGCGCGCACGTGAAGGAGCGCGCAGGCTTGTGGAAATATCCGCGTTGGATAGACGTGCGCGGCGAGTTGCCGAAAACCGCTACCGGCAAGATCCAGCGGTTTAAGCTGCGCGAGGAGGACGCCGGCACGACCTCGCCCTGAAAGGGGGCAAGCTCAGCCGGTGTTCAGCGCTTGTTCGATGTCACCGCGCAGCCGATCGCGATCCGTCAGCACCAACGCGCCTCGGCGACGCTCGATGAGGCCGGCCGTTTCGAGCGACTTGAGCTCGCGCGCGACAGTCTCGCGTCGGGTGCTGACACGCGCCGCGATTTCGGCATGTCGGGGCGGCGGGGACACGATGCCGCGAGCGCCGTTCCCCGCCTCTGGGCGCGAGAGCCGCAGCAACTCGGCATAAATGCGATGCCGGACATCCAAGGTACTGAATTCGTTGACGCGGTTCGCCAGCATTCGGACTTGACTGGCCAGCAATGCCAACAACTGATCGCAAACATCTGGATGCGAGCGCACGGTCTCACGAAAGACCGACGGCTTCATTCGGGCGATGGTCGCATCGGTCATGGCAATGATGCCGGAGGACCGCGGTTGTCCATCGATCGCGGCCAATTCTCCGAAAAACTCTCCCGCCTCGATTTGTCGTAGCAACACTTCGCGCCCGGCCGAGTGAATCATGACGCGGACGGCGCCACTCACGACAAAGAAAACATCGTTGCTTTGAGCCTGGTAATCAAGAATCCACTCGCCGGCCATAGCGCGACGCCAGGAGCACTGACGGTCGAGGAGGCCGATTGCCCGCGGGTCAAGCGATTGAAACAGACCGACTCTTGCGAGCGTCTCAACTGGTCTGCGCATGCAACATTCCAGCTTGCGCGGCGACGCCCGAGGGCCGCAACAGGCGACCGGCTCGCGGCCGGGACGCGCAGATTGGTCTAGGTCAATGAGCAGCCGTTAAATTATTGAAGCTATATTATTGAAGCGCACTGCACCTTATAAGCGGATTGGGTCCTTATCACCTACGTATCATCGCGCTTGCGCAATCACACTTTCGGCATCGGCACGCCGGCCGGCGGGGCGATCGCGCGGCGTCACGGCTTCCTCCCAAGCCGCATGGTCGGCCACAGAGGGCCGACCATACATGAACTTGGATGCGGATGTTGAACCAAGATGAGCGGAATCCGCTCCAGCGGATTAGGGCCGGAATCCCGTCAGTTATGTCCCGGCGTAGTCGCATCGCTGCCATTGACGTCGCGATCGTAGTTGGGGAGAAGATCGCGCGGGTACTGCGTAACCAGCGGGCCGTCCATGCGCGTACGGCTCTGCGCCATGGATGGCGCGACGAGACCTGCGGCCGCAATGGTCAGGATGGTCACGGCGGTCGGGATGGTCTTGCTGAACATGTATCTCTCCTGGGTTTGCGTTCGACGGCGCCATCAGCGCCGATGCCAATAGGCTAGGAGAGGGCGAGCCGCTCCGCGGTGCGATAACGCACGTCTCGCGACGGAATCGAGACGGCGTGCGGAGTGAGTGGCGTTGATATGATCGGCTTCGCGCAAGTCGTGCGGGTCCAGCAGGCGGCTCTGAGCCATTGATCGCGCGTTGCGCCACACCATGGCATTGGGTACCGGACCGTTCGATCGCCTCGCACCGCGTGATTGGAACAGGCCGGTTTTTGCAAGGATTCCGGTGCGTCGATTGACAAGCAACTGGCGGCCTGCCCGGGGCGATATCCGCGCGCCGCGCGCCGGCCGCCCGATCGAGCGGCCGTTACGCCTGGCGACCGGATTGATTCTGTTCGGGTACGCGACGTCGCATTTGGTCAATCACGCATTCGGCATTCGCTCCGTCGAGGCCTTTCAGGCCGCGGGCCTCTTGCTCCTCAAGCCCTGGCAAAGCGTTCCCGGCCGCCTCGTCCTTTACACCGCGTTCTTCGTCCATTGCGGCCTCGGGCTGTACGCCGTCTATCGCCGGCGTCACCTGCGTATTCCGCCCGGCGAGCTTTGGCAGCTGGCACTCGGGCTCGCCATTCCGCTCCTGCTCATACCCCACGCCGCCGCCATCGCGATCGGAAAGTCCACCTACGGACTCGAATTCGGCTATCCCAGGGTGCTTTATGAGTTTTGGGTGGCTTCGCCGGATCTGGCGCTGCCGCGCCAATATCTTCTGCTCGTCGTCGTGTGGATTCACGGGTGCATCGGCATCCGGTCGTGGCTGCAGTCGAAACCTTGGTATCCGCGCGCCGCTGCCCCCTTGGCGTCGCTTGCGTCTCTCGTGCCCGCCCTGGCGCTGATCGGTTTCACCAACGCGGGTTTGAACCTGCGCGACGCTGCGAAGCGAGACCCCACTGCGGCGGCGGCACGTTATGTCGTCGCTCGGCCCGGAACCGTGGCCGAGCAGAACTACGCTACGACAATCCGGATCACCGATGCGATTTCCTTAGTCTACTTGAGCTTGCTCGGCGGCACGTTCGGTTTTCGTGTGCTGCGGGATTGGCACGCTCGGCGCTTTCAGTCGGTTCGCATCACCTACCCGGACGGCCGCGTCGTTACGGTGCCGTCCGGCTTCTCGGTATTGGAGGCAAGCCGATGGGCGGCAATTCCGCACGCCTCGGTGTGCGGCGGCCGCTGCCGGTGCTCGACTTGCCGGGTGCGCATCGTCGCCTGCGCCGAAGGACTGGGGGGACCCGCCGCCGCCGAGCGACAGACCCTGATCCGCATTGGCGCACCGAAGGACGTTCGCCTCGCGTGCCAGCTCCGACCGACCACCGATCTCACGATCGAGCTTTTGGTTCATCCGAACCAAGTACCGCAACGCGGCGCTGCCCGCTTCGGCGCGGCGATCGAGGGCGGGCACGAGCTGGAAATCGCCGCGCTGTTCGTGGATCTCCGGGACTCGACCCGCCTCGCAACCAATCGATTGCCGTATGACGCGCTCTTTCTGTTCGATCGCTACATCCAGGCCGTCACGGCGGCCGTGCGACAAAACATGGGCCACGTCACGAGCATCGCCGGCGATGGCGTTATGAGCGTGTTCGGCGCCGAAGGCGACATTGCGAACGCCACCCGCGGCGCGTGGAAGGCGGCTCTGCAAATCTGGAGCGCGCTGGATGCGCTCAATGAGGAGCTTGCGGGCGAGCTGAGCTGGCCTTTGCGCGTGGGCATGGGCCTCCATCTTGGGGTGGCGGTCGTCGGGTTGATCGGAACCGCTGAGGATCGCTCGCTGCAGTTCCTCGGCGATACCGGAAACGTCGCCGCCAAGCTGGAGGAACAGACCAGGCCGCTCGAGGGCGTTCTGGTGGCATCTACCGCGGCGCTCGCGCGCATCGCTGTCCCGACCGCCGGGGTTGCGACCACCGTGGTTTCAATTGCGGGCAGGGAGATCCCGGTGGCCGTCTTCAGGCGGCAAAGCGAACTGCAACATCTCATCGCGGCGGCTGACTGGGGCCTTCCCGTTTCTGCGGCATTGCGAACCGCTCCCGTTTCTTGAACCGCTGCTGACAAGCGACGTCTGCGCGCTGTGCGATTTCGCACAGCCGGTCGGGCTGACGAATCTTAAGTTTCCGCGCATCGCTGCTCCATGAAGGTTCACCGCTACCCGCAGCCCATCCTCAGGGAGTCCTACCATGTCTGTTCTGTCGAGACGAAGCGTTACCGCGCTCGTGGCCCTGTTGGGCCTGTCCGCCATGCTTGGCATGCGCCAACCGGCGGCCGCGGACGATAAGGATATCGCGCAGGCGCTGCGTGCTGGAGGTCTGGTGATCGTCGTCCGCCATGGCGCTACGTTCCCGGATCAAGCCGATACCGATCCGCTCAACTTTGACAACATCACGGCCCAGCGGAATCTCAACGACAAGGGCAAGGCGCTGGCGAAGGCGTTCGGCGACGCCTTGCGCCGACTCCACGTCCGGGTCGGCAAGGTCTACACAAGCAAATACAACCGAGCCTACGAGACTGCGGTCATCGCTGGGTTCGCGGACATCGAGAAGACCGCGGATATCACCGAGGGCGGCCTCGTCGTGTCGCCGAACGAGAACAGTCGCCGCGTCGAGGCGTTTCGCAGGATGCTCGGCACCGTGCCGCAGCCGGGCACCAACACGGTTCTTATCACGCACAAGCCCAATATCGTCGATGCACTCGGCAAGGATTGGTTCGACGTGAAGGAGGGCGAGGCCTCGTTGTTCCGTCCGGAGAACGGCAGCTACAAGCTCCTCGCCCGGGTACAGATGGACGAATGGCCCCGTCTCGCGGCGGCGACAAACTAGCGTAGGGTAGGCGAGGCGATTTCCATTTGCGCAGTTGTCGGCACTTCGCCGCAAGGCGCGGCGGGGTTGGGGGCGGGCGCAGTCCCCAGCTCCGCCGCCAAGTTTTCCGGCCAGGTTTTCGAGGGTAGCGCCTTATTGCCGGCCAGGCTTCCGGGATGAGCAGCTTGGGCGTTTTTGTGTAAAGCGCCTATTTCAAGAGGGATGAAAGGAAGCTGGGCGGATGGAAATCAGCATCGCCATCGACAGGCGCCGCATCGAAGCCGTCTGGCACGGACCGTCGCCGGACAAAGCCCCGACGCTGGTACTGCTGCACGAGGGGCTCGGCTGCGTCGGCATGTGGCGCGACTTCCCAGCCGCGCTCGCAGCGCGGACCGGCTACGGCGTGCTGGTCTATTCGCGCTTCGGCTACGGCCGATCGAATCCGGCGCCATTGCCGTGGCCGCTCACCTATATGCACGACGAAGCCTTCGAGGTGTTGCCGGCCGTGCTCGACCAAGCGGGCGCGCGCAAAGCGCTGCTGGTCGGACACAGCGACGGCGCCTCGATCGCGACCATCTATGCCGGCGGCCGGCAGGACTTTCGCGTCCGCGGCCTCGTGCTGCTGGCGCCGCATTTCTTCGTCGAGGACATTTCGGTGCGCAGCATCGCGGAGGCGAAGCAGGCGTATGAGCGCGGCGACTTGCGCGCGCGGCTCGAGCGCTACCACGGCAACAATGTCGACAATGCGTTCTGGGGGTGGAACGGCGCCTGGCTCGATCCCGCTTTCCGCGCCTGGCGCATCGACGACGCCGTGGCACACGTCCGGGTACCATTGCTGATCATCCAGGGCAGGGACGACCGGTACGGATCGCCGGCGCAACTGGCTCTTGCCGAGGCCGATGCCTATTGCCCGGTCGAGGCCCTGCTTCTCGACCACTGCGGGCACGCCCCGCAGCTCGATCAGCCGGCGCTAACCCTTGCTGCGACCGCGGATTTCTGCCGCCGTGTAATGCTGCATGAGGGGCTCGCACCGGCGGCGTGAAACCGCTTGAGGGAATCATAATTCAGTGGCGGGGCGCCCGCTCTTTATGCAATATAATGCATAAACCGGCCGAGGACATGATGACCTCTATCGACTTTCAGACCGAGCCGAGCCGGTATCGCCACTGGCGCATTGAGGTCGACGGCGACGTCGCCGCATTGATCATGGACGTCGATCCCGCCGGCGGCCTGTCGAGCGACTACGAGCTCAAGCTCAATTCCTACGACCTTGCGGTCGACATCGAGCTCAACGACGCCGTGCAGCGCCTGCGCTTCGAGCACCCGCAGGTTCGCGTGGTGGTGCTCAAATCCGGCAAGGACAATGTTTTCTGCGCCGGTGCCAACATCCGGATGCTGGCCAAGGCCAGCCACAGCCATAAGGTCAACTTCTGCAAGTTCACCAACGAGACGCGGCTGGCGATGGAAGACGCCAGCCAGCATTCGCGGCAGTTCTACCTGGCGGCGGTGAACGGCAGCTGCGCCGGCGGCGGTTACGAGCTGGCGCTCGCCGCCGACCACATCATGCTGGTGGACGATCGACGTTCGAGCGTCGCCCTGCCGGAGACGGCGCTGCTGGCCGTGCTGCCGGGCACCGGCGGGCTCACCCGCGTCACCGACAAGCGCAAGGTCCGCCGCGATCTCGCCGATGTGTTCTGCGCGATCGAAGAAGGTGTGCGCGGCAGCAAGGCGGTCGAGTGGCGGCTGGTCGATGAGGTGGTTCCGAACTCCAAATGGAAGGATGCTGTCGCGGCGCGCGCGCGCGACCTGGCGGCGCGCTCGGACCGGCCGCAGGCAGCGAGCGGCATCGCGCTGACGCCGATCGAACGGCGTGTCGATGAAGGTCGCCTCGACTACGCGCACGTCGACGTGGCCATCGATCGGGCGCGCCGGACCGCGACCGTCACGGTGCGCGGCCCCGCCGAGGCGGTGCCCGATTCGGTCGAGGCTGCGCATGCGCGGGGCGCACGCTTCTGGCCGCTCGCGGTCGCACGCGAACTGGAAGACGCGATCTTGCACCTGCGCGTGAACGAGCCGAGCATCGGCCTCGTCGTCTTCCGCACCGAGGGCGACCCGCAGGCAGTGCTCGCGCACGACGCGCTCCTCGCCGCCGGCAATGGCGACTGGCTGATGCGGGAGATCCGGCACTATCTCAAGCGCGTGCTCAAGCGCATCGACGTCACAGCGAAGAGTTTCGTCGCGGTAATCGAGCCGGGCATGTGTTTCGCCGGTACGCTGGCGGAGCTGGCGTTCGCGGCCGACCGCGCGTTGATGCTGATGGGCGCGCGCGCGGGCGACAATCGGCCGCCCGCCGCGATCACGCTTGGCGAAGCCAATTTCGGCTTTTATCCGATGGGCAACGGCCTGACCCGGCTGCAGACCCGGTTCCTCGCGGAACCCGAAAGCCTCGCGCGCCTTAACCAGAAGACCGGCGAGCCGATCGCGGCCGAGGAGGCGCGCGCGCTCGGTCTTGTCACCTTCGCGTTCGAGGATTTCGACTGGGACGACGAGTTGCGCATCATGCTGGAGGAGCGCGCGAGTTTCTCGCCCGATGCGTTGACCGGTATGGAGGCAAATCTGCGGTTCGCCGGCCCGGAGACGATGGAGACGAAAATCTTCGGTCGGCTCAGCGCCTGGCAGAACTGGATCTTCCAGCGGCCGAATGCGATCGGACAGCAGGGCGCGCTCAAGCTCTACGGCTCGGGCGTGCAGCCGACGTTCGACCGCGAACGCGTGTGATGCAGAAGGTGTCACTGCGAAGCGGCGAGCCCGGAATCCATGGCCTCGGCTGCGCGTATGGATTCCGGGCACCCTCGTCGCTCGGCTTCCGGGATGACATGATAGGAGTGACGCAATGAACGACATCATCAACGTCGACTATGACGGCCTGATTCCGAACAATGTCGGCCTCGGCGAGGACGTCCGCGTCAAGCGCGCGCTGGAGAAGTGGCATCCCGGCTATATCGACTGGTGGCACGACATGGGACCGGATGGATTTCAGCAGTCGCTGGTCTACCTGCGTACCGCCGTGAGCGTCGATCCGAAAGGCTGGGCCAAGTTCGATTACGTCAAGATGCCCGACTACAAGTGGGGCATCCTGTTGGCGCCGCGAGTCGAGGGCCGCAAGGTACCGTTCGGGGCGCACAAGGGCGAGGACGCCTGGCAGGAAGTGCCGGGCGAGCACCGCGCCATGTTGCGCCGGCTGATCGTGATCCAGGGCGACACCGAGCCGGCCTCGGTCGAGCAGCAGCGTTACCTCGGCAAGACTGCGCCCTCGCTCTACGACATGCGCAACCTGTTCCAGGTGAACGTCGAGGAAGGCCGGCATCTGTGGGCCATGGTCTACCTGCTGCAGAAGTATTTCGGCGCCGATGGGCGCGAGGAGGCGGAAGCGCTGCTGCAGCGCCGCTCCGGCGACGCGGACACGCCCCGCATGCTCGGTGCCTTCAACGAGGAGACGCCCGACTGGCTGTCGTTCTTCATGTTCACGTTCTTCACCGACCGCGATGGCAAGATGCAGCTTGAGGCGCTGGCACAGTCCGGGTTCGATCCGCTGTCGCGCACCTGCCGCTTCATGTTGACCGAGGAGGCGCACCACATGTTCGTCGGCGAAACCGGCGTCGGGCGCGTGATCGAGCGCACCTGCGAGGCCATGAGGGCCGCCGGCATCGGCGATCCCCATGACAAGGAGGCAGTTCGCAAGCTCGGCGTCATCGATCTGCCGACCCTGCAGAAAAAGGCCAACCTGCACTTCTCGCTCACGCTCGACCTGTTCGGCAACGAGATTTCCACCAACGCGGCGAACGCTTTCCACGCCGGCATCAAGGGACGCTTCCGCGAGGACAAGCTCGACGACGATCATCAGCTCGAGAGCGGCACCTACCCGGTGCTCCGGCTGGTCGAGGGCAGCATCGCGAAGCAGGACGTGCCGGCGCTCTCGGCGCTCAACATGCGGCTGCGCGACGACTTCGTCGCCGACTGCAACGCCGGGGTCGGGCGCTGGAACCGCAACTTCGAGAAGTACGGCATTCCGTTCCGGCTCACGCTGCCGCATGTCGCGTTCCACCGCCACATCGGCGAGTTCTCGGGCATCAAGGCCGATCCCGACGGCAATGTGCTGGGCGACGCCGAGTGGGAGAAGCGCAAGGATGAGTTCCTGCCGTCGGCCGACGACCGTGCCTATATCGAGAGCCTGATGGCGCCGGAAGCTACGCCCGGCAAGTTCGCTTCCTGGATTGCGCCGCCGAAAGTCGGCATCGACAACAAGTCCGGCGACTTCGAATATGTGAAGATCGCGTAGTCGGAGGACAGACGACGGACGACAGATCAAGCATTGGCGGCTGGCGGTTGTCGGTCGTCCGTCCTCCGTCGTCAGAAACCATGAACGCATCGGTCAAGCAGCACCTGATCGACCCGGCGGTGTGCATCCGTTGCAACACCTGCGAGGCCACCTGTCCGGTCGGCGCGGTGACGCACGACGAAAACAACTACGTGGTCGATCCCGACAAGTGCGAGTTCTGCATGGACTGCGTCAGCCCGTGCCCGACCGGCTCGATCAATCACTTCGTCATGGTGGCCCGCGCCTATTCGCTGGATGAGCAGTTCTCCTGGACCGATCTTCCGCCCGAAGGGGAGGGGGAAGACGCGGAGATCGAGGCGCTCGACGAGGAGGCGGCGGCGCTGCTCGCCGACGCGCACAGCGGCACCGGTGGCAGGTTACGCTCGCCGATGTCGGCGGCGAAGCCGCGCATCAACCTCTATACCCGGGCAAATCCGGTGCAGGCGACGGTCACCGGCAACTTCCGGCTGACCGCGGAGAACGCCAGCGCCGACATTCGGCACGTCATTCTCGACTTCGGCAACAAGGGCTTCCCGGTGCTGGAAGGCCAAAGCATCGGCATCATCCCGCCCGGCACCAACGCGCACGGGCGGCCGCACGCGTTGCGGCTCTACTCGGTTGCGAGCCCGCGCGACGGCGAGCGCCCGAACACCAACAATCTGGCGCTCACGGTCAAGCGCGTGGTCGAGACGCGCCCGGACGGCAGCGTCCATCGTGGCATCGGTTCGAACTACGTGTGCGACCTCAAGCAGGGCGACAAGGTCAATGTGGCCGGGCCGTTCGGTGCCACCTTCCTGATGCCGGACGACCCGGCCGCCGATATCGTGATGATCTGTACCGGTACCGGGTCGGCGCCGTTCCGCGGCTTCACCGAGCGCCGCCGCCGGTCGATGCCGAATGCGCCCGGCAAGCTCTACCTCTTCTTCGGCGCGCGTGGCCCCTCCGAGCTCCCGTATTTCGGTCCATTGCAGAAGGTGCCGGCGAAGCTGCTCGATCAGGAGCTGGTGTTCTCGCGGCTGCCGAACAAGCCGAAGGAATACGTGCAGGATCGCATGCGCGCGCGCGGCGCCGATATCGCCGCGCTGCTCGGCCGTCCGAGCAGCCACATCTATGTGTGCGGGCTGCGCGGCATGGAGGCGGGCGTCGAAGCCTCGTTCGCGGCGATCTGCGAGCGTCACGGTCTCGACTGGGCGGCGACCCGCGATCGCATGCGCGAGGAAGGCCGCTACCACCTCGAGACGTATTGAAGTCGTTGCGCGGCCATCCTTCGAGGCGCCGCCTTGGCCGCATGCACCCAACCCTCATCCTTGAGGAGCGTCGCGAAGCGACGTGTCTCGAAGGATGTCCGCTCGCGCCGACCCAGCGCGATTCAAGGATGGCGCCTCCGTTGCCTCGCGCCGTTCTTCATCACGATCCAGCGAGTTTTGTGTGCGCGGCCATCCTTCGAGAAGCCGCCTTCGGCGGCTCCTCAGGATGAGGCTTAAGCAAGCGGCGCCGCTGCCATTGCCGGGCCGCGGAACCCCCGCGTCACGCCGCCTTCGCCGCTTTCGCCTTCTGCTGCAGCACGAAGTCATAGCGGATTTCGTAGAACGGGGCGTTCAGGGTCTCGCCGGTCGGCGTCTTGCCGCCGGGCTTCCGCACGAAGTCGACGATCAGCGGCTCCTTCACGCCGAACACGACATCGGTGTCGATGTACTGGTCGCCGCGCTGGAACAGGTGGGTGATGACCTCGTGGTAGCCGGGCGCCTTCAGGTGGAAATGGATGTGCGCCGGCCGGAAATGGCTGATGTTCGTTTCTTTCATCAGCTCGCCGAGCGGCCCATCCATCGGGATGGTGTAGCCAATCGGCGCCACCGTCCGGATGGCGTAGGATCCATCCGTACCGGTGCGGTAGAAGCCGCGCATCCACGGCCCGTCGGTGTCGCGTTGGGCTTCGTAGAGGCCCTCGCCGTCGGTCTGCCAGATGTCGAGGATGCAGCCGGCGACCGGCTGCCCTTCGGTCGAGCACACCGTGCCGGTGACGAAGCAGGGGATGCCGGGCGCGCCCTCGGCCATGTTGCCACCGTTCTTGACCTCCGGTGAATCGGGGATGTGGAACGGCCCCTCGACCGTGGTCGGCGTCGCGCCGGTCGCGAGCCGGTTGTTGATGGCATCGACCAGCATGCTCACGCCGAGCACGTCGGAGCACAGGATGAACTCCTGCCGCTTGTCGTCGCACTTCTGCCCGATCCGGGTGAGGAACTGGATGGCGGCGAACCATTCCGCCGGCGTCGGCTCGATCTCGCGCGTGAACTCGTGCAGATGCCGCACCAGCGCGGTCATCACCTGGCGCAGCCGCGGATCGGGGATATTGCTCCACCGTTCGACCGCAAGATCGGTCAGGTTCTCTTCGGTCACATAAGGCATGAGGCTCTCCCGAAATGTTCGCGGTAGGCATTGCAATGACGATTGGCGGCCCAGTTTGCGTCCTCTCCGTTCGTGACGCTAGCCCTCACATCGGCGGTTGCCGATTTGCGAGGCCTGGCTCCTCAGGGTGAGGTCGCAACAAGCTCTGCCCTCATCCTGAAGGAGCGACGCGTAGCGGCGCGCATCTCGACGGATGTCCGCTTGATCGCCTCGATGCTCTCTCTCCATCTGCCGGTCAATCACTTCTTCGCGTCGGCGTACGGGAAGATGACGTCGCCGGTCTTCAGGTTCGCGGGCGCCAGGATCGGCTGCTTGCTCATGTCCTTGAACTCGTTGATGTCGGTCGATTTGATATTTTGGTACTGGATCGTGAGCATGCGGGTCTCCGACCACTCCCCCTCCTTGTCGAACTTGATGTCGCCGACCACGGTCTTGAACGTCGCGCTGCGCATGTAGTCGGCGAGCTTGGCGTCGTCGAGGCTGTTGGTCTCGGTTACGGCCTGCTCGACCACCTGCAGGTACGCATACGCCCACGGCGGCATGTAATAGCCGAGCGGATCGACGCCCTCGGCCTGGGCGCGGGCCTGATACTTCTCCACCACCTTCATGACACCGGGGTATTGGATCGTCTTCGCCGGTATCCAGGTCTCATAGTTGACGATGCCGTTCATCAGCGGCCCGAGCTGCATCTTGATGGCGGTCGCCTGGATGCCGACCATGGCGCCGCCCAGCATCTTCGGCTTGTAGCCGATCTCGTTGATGGCGCGGATCATCCCGACCGAGTCGAGCGGGTAGGAGCAGATGACCACGATGTCCGGATTCGCCGCCTGGATGGCGCGCACGATCGGGGCGAAGTCGGTGGTCGCCGGCGGATAGTTGCGGTCGTAGACGATTCTCAAGCCGGCTTTCTTCGCGTTTTCCCGCGCGCCGTCGGAGACATTGCGCCCGAACTCGGCGTCAGCCGCCGCGATGGCGATCGTCTGCGGCTTCGGGTTCTGCGCCAGGGCGATTTCGAAGAAACCCGTGGTGAAGGCCGGCTTCGGATTGGATCCGGTCGGGAGCATCGAGAAATAGCGATCGTACTTGAACGGCTCGTTGATGCCGGTTCCGAACAAAGAGACGAATACCCGCTTCTTCTGCATGACCACAGGCATTGCGGGCGCGATCATGTTGCTGGCATAGCCGGAGACCACCAGATCGACTTTGTCGACATCGATCAGCTTGGTGTAGATGCCCGGCACCGTCGAGGGATTGCTCTGGTCGTCGTAGAACACGAGCTTCACCGGCCGTCCCAGCAGGCCGCCCTTGGCGTTGACGTCGTCCTCCCAGACCTTCATTGCGACCAGGGACGACTTTCCGTTGGCGGCGAGCGGACCGGTCAGCGACATCCCGAATCCGATGCGGATCGGTTCCTTGCCCTGCGCGAAAGCCGCATTGCCGAACGCCGTCGCAAGGGCGAGGCCGCTCCCGGCGGTGATGATGGTGCGGCGATTGAGATGGTTCATCTTGTTCTCCAGTTGGCGCCTCGTAGGGTGGGCAAAGCGCCGCTGAGCGAACGCGTGCCCACGTTGTTCAGATCCGCATGGGCGAGCCGCAACAGCGGCGAGCGACGGCGCGCAAGCGCTTGGCCTTCGCCCACCCCATAGTCATTTCATTACCGCCTCGTAGTACGTCCCGTCGTAGTACTTGGCGGCGTCGGTCAGCGTCTTTTGCGGGGCGCCGTAGCGGCTGCGCAATTCCAGCACGCGCTTGACGCCTTCCATGTCGATCCGCGCCTTCGGGAAGAACCCTTTCGGCGGAGCGAGCGCCGCGTAGGACTCCTCGGCAAGCTCCGGCGACATCTGCGGCAGCTGCTTGCGCAGGATGGCGATCGCGTCGGCCTTGTTGGCCGGTGCGCCGAGCCAGTCGAGAGCGGCTATGTAGCCGCGGATGTAGGCTTCGAGCTTTGCCCGGTTGTCGCGCGCCCATTCGCGCCGCGCCGCGCCGACCAGGCCCTGGTAGTTCTTGTAAACCTCGATTGCCGGCTGCAGGACGTTGAAGCCGGCGTTCTTAGCCAAGATATCGAACGGCGTGAGCAGCATCGTGCCGGCGTGCTTGCGCTCGCGCAGCGCCTCCCAGCGCGCGAGCACGCCGCCGGCGCGCACCACCTCGTAGTCGTCCTTTTTCAGGCCGCCGCGCTCGAGCAGGTCGAACAGCACGAACGCATAGCCGGTGGTCATGGCGTCGACCGAGAGGGTCTTGCCCTTGAGGTCGGCGAAGCCCTTGATCTCTGGCGCGACCACGAGGCTCAGCAAGCCGTTGTCCGCGCCCATGAAAACGAACAGGTCGGGCGGAGTCGTGACCTGCGCTTCGCCCTGACCTTCCATGTAGGCCACGACGTTGTCGATCGCGGTCATGCCGATGTCGAAACGACCCTCGATCAGGCCGGTGAGCTGGAATACCGAGTTGGGCGTATTGGTGAGCTTCACCTCGATGCCGCGGTCGGCGAAGTACCCTTTCTCCTGCGCGACCCAGATCGGCCAGTTGAAGCCGCCCGGAAATACGATGACGGACACCGGCTGCAGAGCTTGCGCGCGCGCCGGACCATGGGTGGCGAGCAGGGCGGTCACTGCCGCACCCGCAACGATGCCGGCGGTACCGATCAGACGGCGCATGGGCGTCTCCTCCGGTCGGCCGCGTCTTGCGGCGGCGCTTGGTGTGAAATGGGATATGCGCAGCGGCGGATGTGTCAAGGCCGCTGTGGGCGGGCAAACGAAGCGGCCCGCGCCCCACCGGCGGGCAGCGGCCGCACGATGGGCACGGGCGCGCGTGCGCGCGCCTCGCAAAACTTCACTCAGTTACTGTGCTTGGCAAACTCCATCCGGGCGATGGCGCGGTTGTGGACCTCGTCGGGACCGTCGGCGAGCCGCAAGGTGCGGATGCCGGCGTAGGCCTTGGCGAGGCCGAAATCGGTGGTGACGCCGCCGCCGCCGTGCGCCTGGATCGCCTCATCGATGATCTTGAGCGCCATCAGTGGCGCCGCCACCTTGATCATGGCGATCTCCTGCCGCGCTTCCTTGTTGCCGACCTTGTCCATCATGTCGGCGGCCTTCAGGCAGAGCAGGCGCGTCATCTCGATGTTGGTGCGCGCGTCCGCGACCCGCTGCTCCCATACCGAGTGATCGGCGATGCGCTTGCCGAACGCGGTACGGCTCAACAGCCGCTTCACCATCTTCTCGAGCGCCGCTTCCGCCACCCCAATGGTGCGCATGCAATGATGGATGCGGCCGGGTCCCAGCCGCCCTTGCGCGATTTCGAACCCGCGACCTTCGCCCAGGAGCAGGTTCTCCCGCGGCACGCGCACGTTATCGAGGATCACCTCCGCGTGCCCATGCGGGGCGTCATCGAAACCGAATACGGGGAGCATGCGCACGACCTTCACGCCCGGGGTGTCGAGCGGGACCAGGATCTGCGACTGCTGGGTATGCCGCGGCGCGTTCGGGTCGGTCTTGCCCATCACGATCGAGATCTTGCAGCGCGGGTCACCGACCCCCGACGACCACCACTTGCGGCCGTTGATGACGTAATGGTTGCCGTCGCGGCGGATCGAGGTCTCGATGTTGGTGGCATCGGACGAGGCGACGGCGGGTTCGGTCATCAGAAAGGCGGAACGGATCTCGCCCTCCATCAGCGGCTTGAGCCATTGATCCTTCTGCTCACGCGTGCCGTAACGATGGAACACCTCCATGTTGCCGGTATCCGGCGCCGAGCAGTTGAACACCTCGGAGCCCCACGGGATCCGGCCCATCTCTTCGGCGCAGAGCGCGTATTCCAGATTGGTAAGGCCGGCGCCGCGATAAGAGCCATCGTCATGCTCGGCCGAGGGCGGCAGGAACAGGTTCCACAGGCCTTCCGCCCTTGCCTTCGCTTTCAACTCGTTGAGGACCGGAGGAACCTGCCAGCGGTTCTCGCCGAAGCCGGCCATCTGCGCATTGTAGGCGTCGACGGCCGGATACACATGCGCGTGCATGAACGCTGCCACGCGGTCGCGCCAGTGGCGCTGACGGTCGGAAAGCGAAAAATCCATTGCGGTACCCCTTTATCAACTCTGCGCGTCAGTCTAGCAGGAACGACAGGCTCGGGCATTGCGCGGCTCCCGCTTCGGCAAACCGCACTGCGAAACGCACTTGCCCGGTGTTCGGCACAGTCGACTCGTGCAGCGGTTGGAGTCAATCTGTGACGAGCCGCATCGGTGGGCAGGCCAGGTCGACGGGAGGAATGCGTGAGCAAGGTTGTCGAGCTTTCTCGAGACGGCGACATCGGCATCGTCACGATCGACAGTCCGCCGGTGAATGCGTTGAGTCATGCCGTGCGCTCCGGCATCCAGGAGGCCTTCACCCAGGCGAAGGATGATCAAGGCATCAAGGCAATCGTGCTGGCCTGCAAGGGCCGCACCTTCGTCGCCGGTGCCGATATCACCGAATTCGGCAAGCCGCCGCAGCCTCCGGGCCTGCGCGACAACATCGAGCTGATCGAGAACCTGCCCAAGCCGGTAGTAGCCGCCATTCACGGGACCGCGCTCGGCGGCGGCCTGGAGCTCGCGCTTGCCTGCCACTTCCGTGTCGCGGTGCCGGACGCGCGCCTCGGATTGCCGGAGGTGAAGCTCGGCATCCTTCCAGGCGCCGGCGGTACGCAGCGGCTGCCGCGGGCGATTGGACCCGAGAAGGCGCTACGCATGATCGTCTCGGGCGATCCCATCCCCGCCCGCCAGGCATTGGCGGACGGACTGATCGACGAGATCGTCGAGGGCGATCTGGTCGCGAGCGCGGTCGCGTTCACCCGCAAGGCCGTCGCCGAACAGCGGCCGCTGCGCCGGTTACGCGATGAGGACGCCAAGCTCGCCGCGACCCGCGCCGACCGCAGCAAGTTCGAAGAGGCGGGCGGCGCGCTGACCAGCCGGGCACGCGGCTTGCGCGCGCCGGTCGCCTGCGTCGAAGCCGTGAAGGCCGCGCTCGACCTGCCGTTCGATCAAGGTCTTCAGCGCGAGCGCGAGCTGTTCCAGGAGCTGGTCACTGGCGACCAGTCGAAGGCGCAGCGCTACATTTTCTTCGCGGAGCGCGAAGCCGCCAAGGTTCCCGGTGTCACCGCGGCCGACAAGCCGCGCGATGTCAAGCGGGCGGCGGTGATCGGCGCCGGCACCATGGGTGGCGGCATCTCGATGAATTTCGCCAACGCCGGCATCCCGGTCACCGTAGTGGAGACCTCGCAGGAGGCGCTCGATCGCGGCCTCAAGACCGTGCGCAAGAACTACGAGAACACGGCAGCGCGCGGCGGCCTCAAGCCCGAGGACGTCGAGCGCCGGATGGGCCTTTTCAGCGGCACCACCGATTTCGAGAAAGTCGCCGATGCCGACATCGTGATCGAGGCGGTGTTCGAGGAGATGCCGATCAAGAAGGAGGTGTTCGGCAAGCTCGATCGCATCACGCGGCCTGACGCGGTGCTGGCGACCAACACCTCGTACCTCAACGTCAACGAGATTGCCCAGACCACCAAGCGGCCGCCATCGGTGCTCGGCATGCACTTCTTCAGCCCGGCCAATGTGATGCGGCTGTTGGAGATCGTGCGCGGCGAGCGGACGGCTGCGGATGTGCTCGCGACCGCGGTCGCGGTCGGGCGCAAGATGGGCAAGGTGCCGGTGGTGGTCGGCGTGTGCCACGGCTTCGTCGGCAACCGGATGCTGAGCGCGCGCGGCATCGAGGCCGAGCGCATGCTGCTCGAGGGCGCGCTGCCGCATGAGGTCGATGGCGCGCTTACCCAGTTCGGCTTCCCGATGGGGCCGTTCGCGATGGGCGACCTAGCCGGGCTCGATGTCGGCTGGCGCATCCGCAAGGCGCTCGGCACCAAGGCGGAGATCGCCGACGCGATCTGCGAGATGGGCCGCTACGGGCAGAAGACCGGCCGCGGGTACTACATCTACCAGCCGGGCTCGCGCACGCCGCAGCCGGATCCTGAGATTGAAGCGCTGATCGTGAAAGCCTCGCGCGACCGCGGCATCACGCGCCGACCGATCGACAGGCAGGAAATCCTCGAACGACTGCTGTACCCGATGGTCAACGAGGGCGCGCGCATCCTGGAGGAGGGGATCGCATCCCGGCCAAGCGACATCGACGTGATCTGGGTCTATGGCTACGGCTGGCCAGTCTACCGCGGTGGGCCGATGTACTACGCCGACAGCGTGGGCCTCGCGAAGATCCGCGATCGACTTTTGCACTATGCGGGTCAGTCGAAGGACGATCGGCTCAAGCCGGCGCCGCTCCTTTCCCGGCTCGCCGCCGAGGGCAAAGGGTTCGCAACCCTGGCCGCGGCCAGCAAAGCGGCGTGACCGTGCGGCCCGTCGTTTCGATTTCAGAGCAAGAGGCAAAACCATGCACGAAGCCGTCATTGTCTCCACCGCCCGCACCCCGATCGGCAGGGCCGGCCGCGGCGCGTTCAACATGACGCATGGCGCCACCATGGGCGGCCATGTGATCAAGCACGCGGTCGAACGCGCGCAGCTCGACCCGGCAGACGTCGATGACGTGATCATGGGTTGCGCCATGCCGCAGGGCGCGACCGGCCAAAACATCGCGCGGCTTTCGGCGATCCGGGCCGGGATGCCGGTCACGGTTGCCGGAATGACGGTCAACCGCTTCTGCAGCTCGGGTCTGCAAACGATCGCGATGGCCGCGCAGCGGATCATGACCGGCGAGGTGAAGACGATCGTCGCCGGCGGGCTCGAAAGCTGCAGCCTGGTCGGCGATCAGCGCTCGCCGGTCTATGAGGACTGGCTGAAGGAGCATAAGCCGGAAATGTGGATGCCCATGATCGAGACCGCCGACATCGTCGCGGAACGTTACGGCGTCTCGCGGGAAACACAGGACGCCTTCGCGCTCGAGAGCCAGCGCCGTACCGCCGCCGCGCAGCAGGCCCGCCGGTTCGACCAGGAGATCGTGCCGTTGCCGTCGGTGAAGAAGAACGTCAACAAGGACACCAAGGAGGAATCGTTCGAGCAGGTCACGCTCACCAAGGACGAAGGCAATCGGCCCGACACGACGCCCGAGGGCCTCGCCGCACTCAAGCCGGTGCGCGAGGGCGGCTACGTCACCGCCGGCAATGCCAGCCAGCTTTCCGACGGAGCGTCGGCTTGCGTCGTGATGGAAGCGAAGGAGGCCGAGCGCCGCGGCCTCGAGCCGCTCGGCACCTTCATCGGCTTTTCGGTGGCCGGCTGCGAGCCGGACGAGATGGGCATCGGTCCCGTGTTCGCGGTGCCCAAGCTGCTGCAGCGGCAGGGTCTCGCGATTGACGATATTGATCTGTGGGAGTTGAACGAAGCCTTCGCCAGCCAGTGCCTCTATTGCCGTGACCGGCTCGGCATCGATCCGGAGATCTACAACGTCGACGGCGGCGGCATCTCGATCGGCCACCCGTTCGGCATGAGCGGGGCGCGCCTGACCGGTCACGCGTTGATCGAGGGCAGGCGGCGCGGTGCCAAGCGCGCCGTCGTCACCATGTGCATCGGCGGCGGCATGGGCGCCGCCGGCCTGTTCGAGATCAACGCGTAGGGCCGGCACTGCGCCGCGCGAGCGGCATGTGCCCGTTCGAAGTGCGAAACCTGCCTGGGCAGGGCCTTTCGGCCCCGTCGCCCGCTCAAAAGGAAGCCACCATGGACCTGCGTTTCACCCCCGATGAGGTCGCGTTCCGCGACGAGGTACGCGCGTTCTTCCGCAGTTCGCTGCCTGAAACCATCCGGCGCAAGCTGGTCGAGGGCCGCAAGCTCGACAAGGACGACGTCGTCAATTGGCAACGCACCCTCAATGCCAAGGGCTGGGCGGTCCCACACTGGCCGGTCGAGTGGGGCGGCACCGGCTGGAGCGTCGTGCAGCTCTATATCTTCCAGGAGGAGATGCAGCAGACTCCGGCGCCGCAACCGCTCGGCTTCGGCGTCAACATGGTCGGTCCGGTGATCTACACCTTCGGCACCGAGGCGCAGAAGCAGCGCTACCTGCCGCGCATCGCCAATCTCGACGACTGGTGGTGCCAGGGCTTCTCGGAACCGGGCTCGGGATCCGATCTCGCCTCGCTCAAGACTTCGGCCAAGCGCGACGGCAACCACTACCTCGTCAACGGCCAGAAGACCTGGACCACGTCCGCGCAGCACGCCGATTGGATCTTCTGCCTCGTGCGCACCGATCCGGCAGCAAAGAAGCAACAGGGCATCTCATTCCTTTTGATCGATATGAAGAGCCCCGGCATCACCGTGCGGCCGATTCAGACGATCGACGGCGGGGCCGAGGTCAACGAGGTGTTTTTCGACGACGTGCGGGTACCGGTGGAGAACCTGGTGGGAGAGGAGAACAGGGGCTGGGACTACGCGAAATTCCTGCTCGGGAACGAGCGCTTCGGAATCGCGCGCGTCGGCATGTCAAAAGAGCGTATCCGGCGCATCCGCGAGCTTGCCGCGATCGAGCGCGTCGGCGATACGCCGCTGATCGAGACGCCGCGTTTTCGCGAGAGGTTGGTCGCGGTCGAGATCGAGCTGAAGGCGCTGGAGATGACCCAGCTGCGGGTCGTTGCCGACGAGCGCAACCGCGCGCGCGGCAAGCCAAACCCGGCGTCCTCGATCCTCAAGCTCAAGGGCTCGGAAATCCAGCAGGCGACAACCGAGTTGCTGCTCGAGGTCGTCGGGCCCTATGCGGCGCCCTATCAGCCCGATCAGGAAGGCTGGAACGAGCCCCCGGCAGGCCCCGAATGGGCCGCATCGATTGCGCCGACCTATTTCAACTACCGCAAGACTTCGATCTATGGCGGCTCGAACGAGATCCAGAAGAACATCATCGCCAAGGCCATCCTGGGCCTGTAGTGAGTAAGGCCATCCTGGGCCTGTAGTGAGTAGTGAGTAGTGAGTAGTGAGTAGTGAGTAGTGAGTAGTGAGTAGTGAGTAGTGAGTAGTGAGTTAACAACT
>Ga0209382_10000094_pt1 | contig 127455 bp, 104 predicted proteins | sample SoiMetdeltSBSDD5_FD_187599 | JGI IMG/M metagenome (GOLD analysis project Ga0209382, IMG submission 187599) | Bulk soil microbial communities from a Populus tree surrounding site in Tennessee, USA - Soil MetaG P. deltoides SBSDD5 (SPAdes) (version 2) | ecosystem: Environmental > Terrestrial >... | reverse complement strand
CTTACGAGTTGATCGAACAGCGCGGGTTCAAGCGCTTCCAGGCGAGGACTTACCATCACATTGCAACTCACCTCATTCCGTGCGGAAAACACGTTCGGGCTGCACGCGACCTGCTGCGTCGCAGTTTCCAGCTCGCGAACGAGGGTGGCGATCTCCTGTACGCGTCGTACGTCTGTAATGCTCTGAACCAGAATTTTCTGAGCGCTGGCGACGCGCTGGACGACGTTCAGCTGGAGGTCGAGCACACCCTAGCGTTCGTACGAAAAGTGGCGCACACATTCAGCGTTGACATCGTCTCCTCGCAGCTCGGATATGTCCGCAATCTACGAGGCTTGACGAGTCAGTTCGGCTGCCTTGATGACGGGCAGTTCGACGAGCATTGGATGGAAGCTCACTTCTCTGAAAACCCGACCTTGACCTTTCCCGAGTGGTGGTACTGGATCCTGAAGCTGCAGGCACGATTTCATGCCGGCGACTATCCTTCCGCCCTCAGCGCCGCGAGAAGGGTTGAAAGGGTGCCTTCTCTATCGCGACTACTGTCCATGGCTGCGGACTACCATCTTTTCAGCGCACTTTCCCACGCCGCATCTTGCGGTTCCGGGACGCCCGAAGAGCGCCAGGGGCATATGGCGGCTCTCGCTGCGCATCATGCGGAATTCGTAGCCTGGGCCGAAACTGGCCCGGCTAATTTCGAAAGCCTCGCCGCCCTCGTGGGCGCCGAGATCGCTCGCCTGGAAGGCCGCGAGGTCGAGGCGGAACGTCTCTACGAACGGGCCATCCGGTCCGCGCGCGAGCACGGCTTCGTACAGAACGAGGCATTGGCCTTTGAGTTGGCCGCGCGGTTTTACGCGGCGCGTGGCTTCGCGCCGTTCGCGGATCTCTACTTGCGACAAGCCCGGCACTGCTACCGGCGCTGGGGAGCCGACGGCAAGGTGCGGCAACTCGATGAGCTGTACCCTCGCCTGAGGGACGACGAACCGGCGCCTGACTCGCGCGGCACGATCGGCGCGCCGGTCGAGCAGTTGGAGCTCGCGACCGTGTTGAAGGTCTCGCAAGCGGTCTATGGCGAGATCGAGCTCGACAAGCTCGTGGCAACCGTGTTACGCACCGCGATCGAGCACGCGGGTGCCGAACGCGGCGTGCTGATCGTGCCGCGGGAGGACGACCTGTGGATTCAGGCGGAAGGGAGGATCGATGGCAGCGCCATCCCAGTCGTGCTCGGCGACGTCCCCCTTGGCGGGGCCGAGCTCCCTGAGGCCGTCGTGCGCTACGCGGCGCGTGCGCATGAGACCGTCAGCCTCGAGGATGCGTCGGCGCGAGGCGGGTTCTCGACCGACGCGTACATCCTTCGCGCGCACGCGCGGTCTGTCCTGTGCCTCCCGCTCCTGCAGCAGGGCCGGTTGATGGCGCTGCTGTATCTGGAGAACAACCTCGCGCCCGGCGTGTTCACACCCGCCCGAATGGCCGTCTTGAACGTGCTGGCGGCGCAGGCGGCGATGTCGCTGGAAAAAACGCGGCTGTTTCAAGAGCTGCAGCAGCGCGAAGCCAAGATTCGTCGCCTGATCGACGCCAACATTGTCGGGGTCCTGGTCTCCACGCTCGACGGGCGGGTCATCGAAGCGAACGACGCCGTCCTGAACATGGTCGGATACAGTCGCGACGATCTGACCTCGGGGCGAACCCGGTGGCCGGATTGGACACCGCCCGAGTGGCGAGCCGTCACCGAGCGAGCGGTGGCCCAAATCGCCGCACACGGCAGGTGTGACCTCTTTGAAAAGGAGTACGTGCGGAAAGACGGCAGCCGCGTCCCCGTGCTCATTACCGCCGCCGCGATTGAGGGGACCAACGGCGAGACCGTGGCCTTCGTGCTCGATTTGACCGAGCGCAAGCGAGCCGAGGCGGCGCGCCAGCGCGCCGAGGCAGAGCTCCGGCAAGCGCAGACAGCGCTCGCCCATCGGCAGCGGGTCAGCATGCTCGGTGAGGTCGCGGCCTCGCTGGCGCACGAAATCCGGCAACCGATCGCGGCGCTGACGATCGATGCGACGGCGTGCCTGCGCGCGCTCGCGGACACTCGGGCGGATGTGCCGGAGGCGCGACGTGCGGCCTCGCGCATCGTCAAAGAGGCGACCTGGGCCGACGAGATCATCACCCGGACCGGAGCGCTGTACCGGAAGGGCGCGACCCAGCGGGAGCGTGTGGACGTCAACGCCGTGATTCGGGACATGGCCGTCCTGCTGCAGCAGGAGGCGGCGGCGTCATCGGTCTCCATTTGGACGGCGCTCGCCGACGGCCTTCCTGAGGTCATCGCCGACCGCGTCCAGCTGCAGCAGGTGTTGATGAACCTCATGCTCAATGCGATCGAGGCGATGAAGGATGCCGGCGGAGATCTGACGATCAGGTCGCAGCCGGAGCAGGGCAGCACGCTGCGGATTGCCGTAAGCGACACCGGCGTGGGCCTTCCAACCGACACAGCGGACACGATGTTTGACGCGTTTGTTACGACCAAGCCGCAAGGAACGGGGATGGGGCTCGCCATCACCCGGTCGATTGTGAACGCCCACGGTGGCCGCGTGTGGGCGAGCGCCAACACCGGACCAGGCGCGACGTTTTTCTTTACACTGCTCGCCGGCGCGGCGGAGCAGCCTCCGTCCCGGTCGCTCTAGGCCGACTACATCGCCCCGTTTGTCGGGCCGCTCACTCGAAAGAGTGGTCACGACACCCTTTCGGGGGTTTCGAGGACTCCCGCGTCCGCATACGCTAGAGTTCTTTGGGCCGGCTCCCTACTACGGTCGAGGTCGCGCTGCGGTCGGCTTCCTGCCGTCACGAGCTGACGATGTGGATGTGTGCGAACAGCCCCGGAGGAGTTCCGGTTCGCCCGCACGAGACCTGTGGCCGTCGATGAACACTGAACCACCGTTGATCCGGATCCTGGCTGTCGACGATCACCCGCTCTTGCGGGAGGGGATCGCGGCGCTCATTTCCATCGCCGCCGACATGCAATTGGTGGGTGCCTGCTCGAACGGTCGCGAAGCGATCGAGCAGTTTCGCGCGCTGCGGCCCGACGTCACGCTGATGGATCTGCAAATGCCGGTGATGAGCGGCCTCGAAGCCATCGCCGCCATCCGCGACGATTTTCCGGACGCCCGCATCATCGTCTTGACCACGTACGCCGGCGATGCCCAGGTCGTTCGTGCGTTCAAGGCCGGCGCATCCGGGTTTCTGGTGAAAAACCTCGCGCACCAGGAGCTCCTGGACACGATCCGCAGCGTGCATCGCGGCCGGAAAGTCATTCCGCCCGAGGTCTCGAGTGATCTGGCGGCGGATGCGACCGATGACATGCCCGCGTCGTCGGAAGGCGGCGATGGCTCATGATTCTGGTCACTGGAGGCACCAGCCTGATCGGGAGTGAGGTCCTGCGGTTGCTGTCACACGCGGGTGTGCCGGCCCGCGCACTCGTCCGTCAATCCGGCAGGGGACAGAGGCTGCCAGGCATCACGTGGGTCCCTGGAGATCTCGCGAATCCGGAGAGCCTGGCTCCCGCCTTCGAAGGGTGCACGAAACTGTTTCTGCTGACCGGCAACGCTGAAAACGCCGGCGAATTGCAGCGACATGCGATTGCCGCAGCGCGCCAGGCAGGAGTTCGTCATGCCGTGAAGCTTTCCGCATTCGGCGCTTCGCCGCATTCGAATTCCATGATCGGCCGCATGCACCATCAGATCGAGAAAGAGCTGCAAGAATCGGGATTGCTGTGGACGATGCTCCGGCCGCACCATTTCATGCAGAACCTCCTGACCCAGGCGGACAACATCATCAACGACGGTGTCGTCTACTCCTCGTCGGGTGACGGGAAGATTCCGTTCATCGACACCCGCGACATCGCCGCCGTCGCCGTCGTCACACTGACCGGGCCGGGCCACACCGAGAAGAAGTACGTCATCACAGGAGGTGAGGCCCTCTCGTATCGGCAAGCGACGGATATCCTTGCCCAGGCGATTGGCCGGCCGCTCGCGTTCATCGACGAACCCTTTGACCAGGCGCGCGCACGTCTCACGCGAGGCGGCCAGGCATCATTTCTGGTCGATAGCCTGCTCGCCATCGCCGCGTACCAGCGCGCCGGCGGTCCGACCGAGACGATCACCAGCGTCGTTGCCGATCTGACCGGCACACCGCCGCGCACCTTCGCGGCCTTCGCCCGCGACTATGCCGCCGCGTTTCGGCGGCCCGCTTAGATCTTCTTGAAGAAGTGGGCGACTTTTTTTCCCCCTTCTTCGGTGTAGTGCACGGTGACTTTGGCGACTCTCTCAGTCCCGGCAGCCGAGGCGGAGGCGATTTGGGCTGCGGCGTGCCCGGTCGTCTCGAACGTCTGCTCCGTGCCGTCGGCCAATTTGACGACGACGGTCTTGCCGCCAGCGCCGATCTTGGACACAGTACCGTCAACGGCCTTCATGCCGTCCTTCCCGATGGCATCGACTTCGAGGGCGGTCTTCTTCGCGCCCGATCCGGTGGCGTGCACCACGACTGTGGAGCCCTCCGTCAGACCATGGAATGCCCCGGTCGCGCCGGCAGCAGTACCGTGGACGACGGTCGTGTCGGTAAAGGACACCACTTCCTCGGTACCTTTGTCCGTGGTCACGACGACGGTCTTTGCGGTCGCGTCAATGTTCTTGACCGTGCCATGCACGACCGACGCACCGGTTTGCGCGCCCGCCAGGGCGGCCGCGGCGACCGTCAAGAGAACCGCACTCAATACATTCCTCATGTGACCTCCTCACCAATCCGTGGCGGCCGTTGCCGCTAGCCCGCCGGCAGAAGCGAATTCCAACGACTCGGCAGCAAGCTCACTGCCATCACGAACTACTGGCTACCGAACCCCGGTAGATCCGCAGGTGCAGCGCTGTGCGCGCGCACGCAGTGCGTGTTCGCTGACACGCACTTGCACTCCCCGCACAACGTCGGTGGCATGCCAGGCCATACATGCTTCGAACGACAACAGGGTTGGACTCGCCCTTGCGGCGTGACACGTTCAGCCGCCGCCGAGCCGGCGACGCCGCTTACGAGCACACTGTGAGCGAACTGTTGCTCACAGGTTCAAGTGTTCGGGAGACTGCCATCGTTGGTGTGTGAGAGGGAGTCACATCATGGACATTCAGGAGCATCCCGTCCCGCATGAGACGTACGGGCCGATCGCCGAGCCCGCGACGGCGGTCGGAAGACGGAATGCAGGACACGAAGGCGCAGGACACGCGCTTTCTTCACGGGACCTCGTCTATGCCGTGGCCATGGCGGTAGCGTGCCTGATCTCGTACTGGGTCATCACCCACCTCCTTTCCCGGTTTGTCGATAAGCATTCCGACTTCCTGGGTGGGATGTGGGCGGTGATCGCGACGCTGTTCGTCTTCAGGGAAACGCGCACCGAGAGCCTGTCGGCAGGAATCGCGCGCTTGCTCGCCACGTGCGTGAGCTTCGCGCTGTGCCTGGCCTACCTCGTGGTCTTTCCATTCACACCCGTGGGCATGGCGGCACTGATTGGCCTCGGGACGGTAATCATGACGTGGTCAGGCCGGCGTGGCGACGTCGTCACCACTGGCATAACGACGGTCGTTGTCATGGTCGTCGCGGCGACCAGTCCCGAGCACGCCTGGCATCAACCACTGCTGCGTCTTGTGGACACCGTCGTTGGAATCACCGTCGGTGTCATCTGCCAGTGGATGGCGACGTTTGCGTTCTATCGGTTGGTAGGAGAACAGCCACGGTGACCATCGCCGCACCTCTTCCACGAGCCCTCGACTGGACAAGGCTGCAACCACGCCACTGCCGGATGCGCATCCCTCACGCACACGATGCGGGTCCTCATGCACAAGTGGACGAACAACGCCTACTGTTTCCTGAGGCGGGTCTGGATGTGAATCTCGCTGGTGAGAGTGCGGTGAACCGGGCACTTGTTCGCGATATCGAGCAGGCGCGCTCGCTGCTCGGGGCTGAGCGCACCAACCAGTTCGATATCGCGGTCGATGCGGTCGAGCATGCCTTCTTTCGTGTCGCACTCGTCGCAGTCGGTGGCGTCGATCTTCGAATGTCGAAGGCGCACGGTGACGGCCTCGAGCGGCCACCGTTTACGTCGCGCGTACATGGCCACGGTCATCGACGTGCAGGATCCGAGCGCCGCGAGAAGAAAGTCGTACGGGTTCGGTCCCGTATCGGTCCCTCCGACCGACGAGCGCTCGTCTGCCGTCAGCCGATGTCGTCCGAGCGCGATCTCCTGTGCGAAGCCGGCGGCGCTGCCGTGGACCGTGACGGTCCCCGCTTCCGCGGCGTCGGGTCCGACGACTGTGATGTCGTCCATCGCCTCACGGCTCGTTCCCGTTGAATTCACGTGTGTGTGAGGGATATCGCCGCGTGGTGTCATGCCGATCAGAAAGGCAATGTGAATGCCGACACGCGATCCTGCAGAAAATGGCCGGAATGCGCCGACAACTGAGTTCTCGGGAGCGACGACTGCGTGACGTGACGCATTCGATCTCAGGCGGCGAGACACATCGCACGCCGTCAGGCGACCTGCTGGCCGCTGCCCGCGTCGAGACACACCCTGGTTCCCTGAGCGCACTCCCGGCGCGTCGTCCCATTCGACTGGCCGCCGATTAGCCTGTAAGTCGTGATGATGAGGGCACTTGTAGCGTGGCACGACTGAGGCCTCGAGACTGGCTTCCTCCTTGCGATCCGTGATGTCGCGCGCAGGAGGCCCATCACACCGTGGCCCATCGGATCGTCCAGTACGGAACTGAGGAGACACAGGATGCTTGACGCCAGTGCCGAGGAGCTTCAGCCACCCCTCGGAGCGGAGCAGGCTGAAGAGGCATTTCCGCTTCCCTCATGGCATTCGTCCGTCCTCAGCGACTGGGGGCATGTTGGCAAGGCGAACAGTCCCGTTGCGAGCGAACCGGGGAAGGATGACATTTCCGAATTGGCGATTCGCGATGAGCTCTCTCGAATTCTGGAGAGCTCGTTCTTCGTTCAATCGGACCGGCTTGGCTCCTTTCTTCGCTTTACGGTCGAAACGACCCTGTCAGGCAAGGCGGAGACATTGAAGGAGTACCTGATTGGCACCGTGGTATACGGACGCAAGCCTTCCTATCATCCCGGTGAAGACTCGATCGTTCGCAGCGAGGCCCGAAGACTGCGGAGTAAATTGAAGCAATACTACGAGTCCGACGGTCAGGACGACCCGGTCCTCATCTATTATCGGCCTGGCAGCTATGTACCTGCCTTCGTGCGCCGACGGAACCAGGATGGCACTGGTCGTGCGCGAGAAGCCGCTGCGGGTGAGCGGGTCAGTGGAGGACGAGGCATCCGTATCGCGGTCGTGCCCTTTGTGGATGCGTCGCGCAGCGCGATCTCCGGCGCCGGCGCCCAATTGATCACCGACGACTTGATTCACGCGTTAGTGCGCACGGATGGGCTCTCGGTGAGCGCCGCAAGTTCGGTGGCGCCACTGCTCGCGCACGCTCCGGACATTCAGTCGCTGGGGCGAGCACTCGACGTTCAGATCATCTTTGAAGGGACGGTGCGACAGGACGGCAACCGGCTGCGTATCACGGTCAGGGTCGTCAACGCTGGAGACGGATTTCAGATCTGGTCAGAACGGTTCGACACGGAAGCAGATCCGCTGGGCCTTGCAACAGTCTCTGAGCGGCTGGCGTCGGCGCTGGTCAGCCGTGTGCGGCCTGAACCATCGTTTATCCGGAAGCAGACCGCCTCGGCCGGGCCGTCGCTGCTCGCCGCGTATCGCCTGGTGCTCGTAGCCGAAGCACTGCTCGATGAGGGGAGTGTGGCAGGTCTGCAGGCCGCCCTGTCGAAGTTCCAGGAAGCCACCCGGCTCGCGCCAGATTACGCCAGGGCCGTCTGCGGTATTGCTCTCTGCTATTGCAAAATGGCGCTGCGCGGACTGCCCAATTCCCCCGCAGCCATCGCCAGCGCGAAAGAGGCGGCGCGGCGGGCCGCCGAGCTGGATCCGCACATGACGCTGGTTCACGCAAGCATGGGCTCCGTCCTGGCGTTGTCGTGGAACTGGCGCGAGGCAGAAAAGAGCTTCCAGCAGGCGCTTGGTCTTGGTGCGAATGCGGGAACCTACCGTCGATACGCCCTGGTTCTCGCCGCGCTCGGGCGTTTTGACGAAGCCTGGGACAAGCTTCACGGGGCCCAGCTGATCGATCCGTTTTCGAACCGTCAGAAGGTCGCCTACGCGAGATTGTGTCATCTCAGTCGCAGCTACGACAAACAAGCGACATACCTGTCGGAACAGCTGGTGCATGGACCCTCGACGATCGAGAGCGACACCTACCTGGCCCTGATGCTGATTTCGCTCGACCGCCGTGAAGAAGCACAGCAGCTGGCAAGGAGCCTCCTGCGCACGGCGGGTGCTGAACCCGCCATGATGAGTGCGGTCGCAGAGATCCTGGCGATGTGCGGTCAGACTGCCATCGCGAGCCGGGTTGCGAGTGAATACAATCTCTTCGCGCCGCACCCGCCGATCAGTCGATTCCGGCAGGCCCTGCTCTCGCTCGCGTTGGGCAACCAGGACCACGCGATGTCGTTCCTCTCAACCGCCGGCGAGGAGCACGAAGCGGAGCTCGTGTGGCTGGCACGTGACCCTCGACTCGATCCGATTCGAGAGGACCCGCGATTTGCGGTTCTGCTCAATTCGGTGATGGCCGATTAGCTGAAGCCCGCGTGAGATGCAGGGTCAGCGGTGGCTTACGTAGGCGACTCCGCTGTTCCGATCTCTGTTTCCAACGAAGCTACCAGGGCGTGGATGTTCTGGTGCAAAGCGAGGAACGTCTGGAAACGAGGTACTCGGACGCTTTCTTGTGCTCCCTGCGTTCGCGCTGGCACCTCTCGGGCGTCTTGAACTGCGCGCTCCAGAAGTGCATATCCTTCTTCCACACTGGAGCGTGTGTCGAAGGAACGGCCTTCCAGCCGGTCCGCCATAGCCTCCAGTGAATGGGCGACAGTGTCATCGAACGTCCCTTGTCGGGCAGCGACGGACTCCGGGATTTCGAACCCGGGCAGTTTCGCGCGATATTTCCAGGTCGCGATTGTCGTGATGAAGAGTATCCGCAGTTGTGGTTCCCATTGACGAATGCGATTCCGAACAGATACATCCTGCTCGTGCCTCCGACCGAATTCGAGGAGCACATCGTCAGCGAGCACCCTGACCTTATCCAGTGTGCTGGTGATTGTCTCGCGAAGAGCGTAACTCCGTTCCAGGTCCCTGGACCGCGGTTCTCTCGCAAATTCGGCCAGCACCCGAAGACTGGAAATGAACGTCTTCTTCATTTCCACGACCGCGGGTTTGCCCCACAGCTGATCGAATACGAGCCCCATCGTCGTCAATCCGAGCACGATTCCGATGATGCGATCCCTTCCCGGTAGCAGCGAGGCCTGGATGCCGAATGCCGCTACGTTCACCAGATAAAAGCCGATCGCAATCTGCACGCCGAAGTAAGACAGGCGCGGACCTGCCGCCGCACACCACGCGGCCACCATGGTCGCCGCGACGAAGACAAGCGTGAATCCGGCGATCGAGTCGAAATGCGGCAACACGAATATTTGCGCCCCCATGCCCATCACGACCGCACCTACCATGGCGCCAGAAATGCGCACCATCTGTTTCTGGTGTGACGAACCAATTGTGGACAGCGCGGTGAGGAAACAGGTGGTCACTGCCGTGTTTATTCCGGGCCATGCCGAGGCGCTGTAAAACAGGTAGCACAGGCTGGCCGCAAGGCAGCCCTTGAGGCCGAATCTGATGTGGTCCGGGTTGGTAAACGCGTCCGGCTTGAAAAATGACCGCGCTGAGACACGCACCGGCTGGCGTGGAACATCCGAGTCACGCGACAGCGTCGCGGCAACCGCTTCCGGGATGAGCGCAAGAGTGGACTCCATTTCATCGAGCAGTGTGCCACTGTGCCCGGTTACAGTGTCCGGGCTCAATGCGAGGTGTGGAATCCTTGCCGCAAGCAGGTCAGACCGGATATCGCCAATGCCAGCCGCCAGGCTGCGGATACGACTCCTCTCGTGAGCCACGATGCTGATCGGGAGCGCGATCATGTTGGCGGCCAGGTCTATCAGCCTTCCTACGAGCGTGACTACGGTGCCGGCTTGATCACGGTACTGGGGCAAATGGGCCGCATGCTGTACTGTTTGTCGAAGGGCCGACTGGCCGGCTAACGCGAAGTCGATAATCTGCTTTTCGGTCTTCTCGTCCGGCGGCGTGCCGGCAGCGTAGGAATCGAGCAGGCGTCGTATTGCATCCAAACGGTCCGCGATGGGCTGAAGAAGACGGTCGCGAGACTTCCACTCGCCATAAATCAACGGAACGGCGGCCGCAATCACGCTCGCGATGGAAATCGCCCAGAACGCCCAAAGCGTTTGTTCGACTTTGTCTCCTACAGGAATGTGACGGTCCCAGGCTGGGATGGTGATGATGACCATATATCCAAACCTGGCGGCCGCCGTGTTGTTCGCCAGTGCGCTCAGAGCAAAAAACATCACAAAGAACGTCGCAATCATCCAAAACAGACGCAGGTTGGGATCGTGCAGAAAGAACAGCGCTCCAATCAGGATGTACGACACCGAGACGGCAAACGCCACGACGGTGATCGTGACGGCTCTCACAGTGTCCTCGGGATGTTCGCGCGAGATGTTGAATGCATAGAGCGTTGCGTATGCGGCGAAGGGGACACGGAATGTCATGTTGATGATCATCATGAGGGTGGCCGCAACGGTCATTCGCAGGACCAGGTCCCCCCTGCCTGGGTACGGGGCGAATTCCTCCCTGAGGAGGTTGCGAATCCGCGCCAGAGGACTGGAGACGTGAGACAGGCTCCGCGCACCGGTGGCCATCTTCAAAAGCCCCGAATCGTGACGACAGCCGACGCACCGACTCGAAACAGCTCCGGTGCCGGATTCTCGACCCGCACTCGAACCGGGTACCGCGAGGCCAGGTGCACCCAATTCAGCGTGCGCTGCACATCCGGGAGTCCGGTGTCCAAACGGCCAAGCACGTCGGGGTCCGGCGTCACTCCGTAGCCGACACTGTCGACAATGCCGGCAAAGCGCTGGTCGGGTTTCGACATCAGATAGATGTCGGCCTTCATGCCGGGCGTAATGCGAGTGAGTTGTCCTTCGCGAAAATTGCCAATCGCCCACCAGGTGCGCGCGTCGATGATCGTGAACATCTGCTGGCCGATGTGGGCATAGGCGCCCTCGGAGATTGTGAGATTGGTGACGAGAGCATCGAACGGCGCGTAGACGCGGCAGTTGTCCAGGTTATAGCGGGCCTTCTTGACGGCCGCGGCTTTCGCGCCCCGTTGGTTGATGAGCGGCTCGAGCGTCGTGACCGCGTGCCTGGCTTCTTCGTGATGCGCCACAGCCGAGCTCAGTTCTGCCTTCGCCAACTGCAGTTGAGACTCTGCCTGCCTCAAGGCCTCTGCCTGCGCACGCTCCGAACTTCTGGCCTTGTCCACTTGATCCACTGTCACGAACTGTTTCGTCAACAGCGGCTCGAGCCGATGCATGTTGTTGCTCGCGTAGCTCCATTCAGCGCGAGCGCGATCGACCCCGCGCTCTGCGTTGACGATGTCAGCCTCCATACTGTGGATGTTGGCCTGCGCCACTGACACCGCGCTCACCAATGCCGCTATTTTTCGCTGCTCGTCGGCGATTTGACCTTCAAGAGCGGCCTGCTCGGAAAGGGCATTTTCCAGCGCATACTCGTATGGGCGCGCATCGATTTCGTACAGCAGCTCACCTTTCTTGACGAATTGATTGTCTTTGACATTGATCCCGACGAGAGGACCATCGACTTGCGGCGCGACGCCGATGTAGTTCGCGAGTACTTCAGCATCCTCGGTCCGCGGGTACCGGTTTCCGTGAGAGAGCACGACCAGTCCGAGGAGTGCGGCGGTGGCCACGATTCCGACGCTGAGCCAGCGCCCTAAACGCTGGCGGCGCCCTGTCTTCTTGTCCGCATCCATGCCATCTCTCCCTCATTCAACGGAACAGACCGAGCCATAACGAAAAGGCGAACAGGGCGGTGAGGCTCGGATAGACGAGAGCCGGCCAGGCCACCTCGACATGACGTCCCAGCAGCGCTCTCGAAATCGCCGTGAGCAGGATGGCCGCGACAAAGCACACGAGCCAGGCGGGAAAGAACGAACCGAGGATGTCGAAAGAAGGAGCCCGTCCGCAAGCGGTCAGCGACACGGGAGCGAAGAGGACCGCTCGACGGAGAAGTCGATTGGCGTAGTCATTCAAGGGCGAAGCCCTCCCTTTTTGGCTTGAATCGAATCCCCGGTGGTGAACGCCAAATCCGCGAGTGCCGTCAGCACCTGCGTTCGCGCCGACACGTCCGTGGAGCGAGCGCGTGCCAGCGCACGTTGAGCGGCGGTCACATCCAGGAGATTGCGGAGTCCGAAGTTGTAGGACTCGAGCGCCGCACTGTAATTCTGGCTGGCGGCTTCAAGGAGGGCGATCGCCGCCTGGCGCTGGCGAAACGCGGTGTGCAAGTTCGAATACGCGGCCCACACCTCGTTGGCGATCTGGTTCTTCTGGACATGGGCTTGTGCTTCTTCCCCGTGAATGTCGGCCTGAGCCTGAGCCACTCGGCCTTTGCGCGCGCCGCCGTCGAACACTGTCCACCGGAGATTGAAACTCAAGGTTCCTATCGGATCGGTCGTGTGCATCCAACCAAAAGGCTGCTGTTTCCCGTAGAGGAACGGCAGTGCCGGGTAGACATCGAGGCTGAGGGCCGGGTAGTACGCGGCGCGGGCTTCTCTGGCTCTCGCAGTCGCGGTCTGTATGTCCGCCGCCTGTTGCATCAGATCGGGACGTTGCCCGAAGGCGCGGGTCATCGCTTGTTCCACGCTGTCGCCGACCGACTCAGGAATGGGGAGTTCATCCAGCGGTTGAACCGTGATTGCCACGCTGGCTGACGTTCCCACGGCGGTCGCGAGATTGCCGCGAGCGATCGCTTGTGCTCCCAGCACCGCTTGCAGGTCGTAGTCCGCCTGGGCCGTAGCGCTGCGTGCTTCGAGCACGTCTGGCAGGGTCGCCAGACCATTACGCAGTCGCTCTTCGGCTGCCTGTTGCACCGTCCTCGCGTTCGAAAGACTTGCACGCGCGGCATCCTCCTGCCCAATCGTGCTCAACAAGACGTAGTACGCCTGCTGGACCTGATTGATCACGGTACGGTGGCTGTCATTGAAGGCAAAATTCGCGGCCAGCAGCCGCGCCCGTGCGGCATCGATTCGCCCCGAGCGGGCGCCGAAGTCCAGGACCGTGTAACTGAGATCGAGGACCACTTCAAAACCTTGCGTGGTCTGGCCCTGGAACCGATCTCCAAGGAAGATCTGGTCACGTTCGGTGTCGGACACTGCGGCAGCCGCCAGTGCCGGATATAACTCGCTTCGAGCGATCCCCAAAGCCGCCGCATGGGAGCGGGCACGCTCCCATGCGACGCGAGTGTCAGGGTTATGGGCTTCAGCCAAGTCGATCAGCTCCGACAAGGTGTAAGTCTTGGCCGAATCGACGCGAAATGACGACGCGGGAACCCTCGCGACGTCTCTTGCGACGTCGCTTGCCGAGTACGCGTGCCACGGGAGCTTTGAAGAAGCGGGTGCGTTCTGAGTCAGGGCCGTTCTGGTGGACAGCACAAGGACACAGGACATGACGCCTCCATATGCAAGAGAGGCGAGCGCTCGTCTCGAAAGCAGGCCAGTACATTTCATGTGCGAAAGGTCGAGAGACGCAGGAGCGGGCTGTTATCGAGGCGGCCGCTTCACCTGTAGAGCTCCCCGCCTTGCTCCACGAACTCGCGGGCCTTGTCCGCCATGGCCTGTTGCTGTTCCGGCGCGCCGTAGGCCGCGCGAATCTCTTCCGTGATCTTCATCGAACAGAACTTCGGCCCGCACATGGAGCAGAAGTGGGCGGTCTTGGCGGCTTCATGAGGCAGTGTCTGGTCGTGATAGTCGCGGGCACGCTGCGGATCGAGGCTCAGGTTGAACTGGTCCTCCCAGCGGAACTCGAAGCGCGCCTTCGAGAGCGCGTTGTCCCGCAGCTGCGCGCCCGGCCAGCCCTTCGCCAGGTCCGCGGCATGCGCGGCGATCTTGTAGCTGATCAGGCCGTCACGGACATCGTTCTTGTCGGGCAGCCCCAGGTGTTCCTTGGGCGTGACGTAGCAGAGCATCGCGGTCCCGTACCAGCCGATCTGAGCCGCGCCAATGGCGCTGGTGATGTGATCGTAGCCAGGCGCGATGTCGGTCACGAGAGGGCCGAGCGTGTAGAAGGGCGCTTCGAAGCAGTGTCGCAGTTCCTCATCGACATTGTGCCGAATGAGCTGCATCGGTATGTGCCCGGGTCCTTCGATCATGACCTGCACATCGTGCTTCCATGCCTGCTGCGTCAGCTCGCCAAGCGTCCTCAGTTCCGCGAACTGGGCATCGTCATTGGCGTCGTAAATCGAGCCGGGACGCAGACCATCACCCAGGCTGAAGGACACGTCGTAGGCCTTCATGATGTCGCAGATGTCGTCGAAATGCGTGTAGAGGAAGTTCTCCTGGTGGTGTGCGAGGCACCACTTGGCCATGATCGAGCCGCCGCGCGAGACGATTCCCGTCAGGCGCTTCGCCGTCAGTGGAATCCACGGCAACCGCACACCTGCGTGCAGCGTGAAATAGTCGACGCCTTGCTCAGCCTGCTCGATCAGCGTGTCGCGCATCAAGTCCCAGGTGAGATCTTCGGCACGCCCGCCCACTTTTTCGAGAGCCTGATAGATGGGAACGGTGCCAATCGGTACCGGCGAGTTCCTGAGGATCCACTCCCGGAGCTCGTGAATGTGTTTGCCGGTGGAGAGATCCATGACCGTGTCGGCGCCCCAGTAGGTGGCCCAGATCATCTTCTCCACCTCCTCCCCGGGAGAGGACGTCACGGCGGAGTTGCCGATGTTGGCGTTGATTTTGACCTTGAAATTCCGGCCGATGATCATCGGCTCCAGTTCCGGATGATTGACGTTGGCCGGAATGATGGCCCGGCCGGCGGCCACTTCAGCGCGGACGAACTCGGGCGTGATCTGAGCGGGGAGCTGCGCGCCAAAGGGCTGACCACGGTGCTGCGGCAGGAGCTGGCGGTAAGCAGGGTCTTGCGCCAACTGGTCGAGGCGCAACGATTCACGCAAGGCGACGAACTCCATTTCCTGAGTGATGACGCCTTGGCGCGCGTAGTACATCTGCGTGACGTTTCTTGTCGGGAGCGCCCGCCGGGGCCGTGATCGAGAAGGAAATCTGAGATGTCCGGTCAGCAGGTCGTTCGCGCGCCGGCGGCCGTACTCGGAACTGAGGCCATCGAGCGTTTCAGTGTCGTGCCTCTGTTCAATCCAGTCACGGCGCTGTGGAGAAAGGCCTCGAGCAAGGTCAATCTCCGCCTCAGGGTCCGTATAAGGACCGGAGGTGTCGTACAGCGGCAGTGGGGCGTTCGGCTCCGTGCGGTCGCTGTGACGAGTGTCGGAGAGAGAGAGTTGGCGGTAAGGCACTTCGACGCCGGGCGAACTGCCGTGAAGATACCGTTTCGCCGACCCGGGGTAGGACGACGGCGTGCGAATCTCGGCGAAGGTCAACTGTGTCTCAGGCATTGGAGTCCCCAATCACGGAGTGCCGTGCCTTGCGTATGCACGATTCTGCCCCGGCGCTGTACAACGTTCGCATGTGGCTCCGCACTCAGGAATGTCAGCAACGGCTATCTCACAGTGATGAGGCCGGCGAAAGCTTCGGCGATCGAGAACAGCATCGTGTGCCGGCGTCATTTCGTCTGACCCTCGAGTGTGTGCTTGTACGCAGCGAGGGCCCGCTGCAGCGAGGACCGCGTCTTGTCAACCGCTACCTTGCGGACAATGCTGCCCTTGAGACCCGTCAACCCGGCCTGTTGAGAACCCTTGATGGTGATCAGGTAAAAGCCATGGTCAGTCGCGTCCGTGACGCACACGGTGAGATCCAGCGCCGTTTCGAAGTAATGACTGGCGTAGAGCTGTTTCACCGCTACCGCGTACGCCGGCTTGTCGGGAGATGTGCCGCGGAATATTGCCGCTTGAACAATTCGCAGGGTCGGCTTGAGACCGAAGGCGACTTTCTCCCAGTAGAACTCGGATGTGATTCCGTCCGATGTGGCGTGTGGAAAATCGAGCAGGTACTGCTTCAATTCGGGCAGGTACACGGGCAGAGCAGTGATGACACCCAATAGCGACGTGAAGGTTTCCGCGACCGCGGTGGGATGGTCCTTGTCGCGATACGTACCCAGGGCCAGGTTGCCACCCTGTTGGTACTTCAGCACGGCCTGAAGTGCCAGCTGTCGCGCCAGACGATTCGCCTGGTCTGCACGGTCGGGTGCCGACCAGTTCACCGACCGCTGAAAGTCTGCCATTGCCGCGGTGGGCAGCTGCACCACACACTGCCCCGGGGTGCAGCGCTGGAGCTCCTCAATCTCTCTGTCGTCCAAAGTAAACCCGTCGAGATCGGAGAGCTGCGGAGGTGAACCGAACCGTCGCAGCGCTACGTAGTTGGGAAGTTTGCGAAGCGCATCGAGATCGGACGCCAGCGTGAGATACCGTTCCGGAGTGGAGTGGATGTACACCGCGCCGACAACGAACACCTCATCCGGCGTGGGCGATTGCAGCACCTTGGCGACTGCCGTGCCGGCACGGATATCGCGAATCTGCGCGTCGCCGAGGCCGACGAAGTCGCGAAAGAAGGTGTCCGGCTCGGCCTTGTCGCTCGCGGCGAAGGGCCTTTCGACGCCTACCTGGGTGATGAACAGCATTGCCAACACGGCGAAGTGAATGGTCTGTCGCATCTGTAGTCCCTCTGCACTTCCTTCGGCACACAACCCCACACCCATCTCGAGATGTGAGCTGACCAAAACGGCAACGTCGATGCCGGCATCTGCTCATTCACAGAACGTCCACAAATCAGCCGACCCCGGGTGGTGGCGTCGATCGGCGCTCAGTGAAAGTGTGTGTCGGCAGGCAAGAAGTGCGTGTTTTCACGTGGTCCGGCAACTGGCCGCGGTGAAATCGGCGGGTAGGAAGGCTCTCTCGAGTGGAATCAATAATGCGAGCGGCATGTGCGTGTCGGACGTGGCTCCGGTCGGCATCGTCGGTGACGGGCGTGTCGCCTCGCATGTTCTTCACTACCTTCGCCTGCTCGAGACTCCAGTTCGCGCATGGTCCCGGCGTGCGGCGGTCATGAGTCCGGTCGACACCCTCGCGTCGTGCGAGACCGTCCTCCTCCTCGTCCGGGATGGAGCAATCGAACCATTCGTCCGAGAGTGGCCGGCCTTGCGTGACAAGCGGCTCGTGCACTGTTCCGGAACCGTCGTCACATCGTCTGCTCAAGCGGCTCATCCACTCATGACGTTCGGACGCGATCTGTACGAACTGGACACGTATCGCCGCATCCCGTTCATCCTCGACGAGAGGACGACTCCCTTCCACGAGCTGCTGCCGAGCCTGCCCAATCCCTGGTTCACGATCCCCGCGAGGGAGCGGCCGTACTACCACGCGCTGTGCGTGATGGCCGGCAATTTCTCGACGATTCTGTGGCTGAAGCTGCTCGGGGAGCTGCAGGGGCGCTACGGGATTCCGGCGTCAGCGGCGCACCCGTACCTCGAGCAAATGGCCACGAACGTGCGCATCAATCCCGACGCGGCTCTTACCGGACCGCTGCCTCGCGGGGACATGAAGACGGTCGCCGCGAACCTGAAGGCGCTCGAAGGAGACGCGTTCAGCGCCGTCTATGCCGCATTCGTGCGCGCGTTCGAACACGGGCGTCCATTGCCCGGTCATCGAGTGGACGGATTGCGGTCATGAAGATCGTCAGGACAATCCGGGACCTGCGGCGCACGCTGGCGCCGATCAGGCGGCACGCGATCATCGGCCTGGTGCCGACGATGGGGGCGTGGCACGACGGTCACCTTGCACTGATTCGCGCGGCGCGGCGCGCGCGCTGCGTCACGGTCGCGAGCATTTTCGTCAACCCGGCGCAGTTCAACGAGCCTGCCGATCTCGCCGCCTACCCCCGCGACGAAGCACGAGACGCACGGTTGGCCGCCGACGAAGGCGTCGATGTCCTGTTTGTGCCCACCGTCGCGGAGATGTATCCGGCAGGCTTCGCCACATGGATCGACGTCGGGGGCGCGGCGCACGGTCTCGAAGGGGACCTGCGCCCGGGCCACTTTCGCGGTGTCGCGACCGTGTGCCTCAAGTTGTTTGCGATCGTCGATCCTGCCGTGAGCTTCTTCGGCCAGAAAGACGCTCAGCAGGTCGCGGTTGTCGAACAGCTGGTTCGCGATTTGAACCTCGATGTGGAAATCCGCATCGTGCCGACGGCCCGCGATGCCGATGGCCTTGCCCTGTCATCACGCAACGTCCATCTGTCTGCGGAGGAGCGCCAGCGTGCACTCGCCATTCCCCGCGGGCTCTCCGCCGGGCTGACCGCCTGTGCGACCGGCGGCGATCCGATCGCCGCGGCCCGGGGCGTTCTGGAGGGGCTCGATGTCGAATACGTCTCGGTCGCGGACCTCGGCGGGCGGCCCACCTTGCTCATCGCGGCGCGCGTCGGCAGAACGCGCCTCATCGACAACGTGCGTCTCGACCCAGACGTGACCCGGCCAGTCGGAGCAGATACGGCGGCCTGAGTTGCGGGTCGACGGCCTGCTTCCCGCTGACGTCGATTCGCCGCGTGGAAGTAGAATACGGGTTTTCGTCCGGTCGTGTGCGTTGGGCAGCCTCATGAGCACTGAGCCGCATGTGATCCAGATTCTGGCCGTCGACGATCACCCGCTCCTTCGGGAGGGCATCGCGGCGCTCATCGCCGCCGAAGCCGACATGCAATTGGTCGCCGCCTGCTCTGGCGGCCGCGAAGCGATCCAACAGTTTCGGGCGTTCCGGCCCGACGTGACGCTGATGGACCTGCAGATGCCGGACATGACCGGCCTCGACGCGATGATTGCGATCCGCGGCGAGTTTCCCGACGCACGCATCATCGTGCTCTCCGGTTACGCAGGCGACGCGCAGGTCGTCCGTGCCCTGAAGGCCGGCGCGTCCGGGTATTTGCTGAAGAATCTCGTCCACAAGGAGTTGCTCGACACGATTCGCAGCGTGTATGCCGGCCGCAGGACCCTTTCTGCGGAGGTCTCTATCGAGCTGGCGACGCATGCGACGGACGATCCGCTCAGTCCGGCGGAGATCGACGTGCTGCGCCTGATTGCCTCGGGTCATGGGAACAAGCAGATCGCCGACAAGCTCGGTATCACCGAGGACACGGTGAAAGGACGCGTGCGGAACATTCTCTCGAAGCTGGGTGCGAACGACCGGACGCACGCCACGACCATCGGGCTCAAGCGCGGCATCATCCAACTTTGACCGAGGGGCTTCGCCCCTCGGACTCCCCGACACGCGCTCTCGCTTGCCGCTTCGCCGGCTCGCTCCGATCGCGTGGCTCGCTCGCGGTGCTCGCTCGCGCCTTTACTTGTAGCATCGGCTTTAGCCGGACCTCAGTGGTTGTCGTCTTACCTGAAGGGCTTCGCCCCTCGGACTCTCCCGTCAGCGACCCGCGTGGCTGTTGGCCAATTGGCCAGCCCAATTCAGAACCACCACGATCTGTGCCGCGCTGCTTTCGGACAGGGGGGCACTGAGAAGAAAGTGCTTGCCGTCGGGACTCGGTGCATAGCGGTTCTCGCCGAGCCCGACGGGCGCGTCGAACAGGCGGGTTGGGGGGCCTACCTGCAACGGATTCGTGGGCTTGATCTGGACGGCCATCAGCTGCCTGTCGATTGACAGGAAGGACAGCTCGTGTCCGTCAGCGCCCCACCGTGGAGACACACCACCGCGGGTCGAGATCTGCACCTTGTCGCGCGCGTCCGGGAAGCGCTGCACATACACCTCCGGACGTCCGGATTCGTCCGACGTGTAGGCGACCCATTGTCCATCTCGTGAGAAGTGAGCGTCGGACTCAGAGAAGGGAGTCGCGAGGTAGGCATGGGGCGTGAGGTCGCCCTCCAGTGACAGCACCCACACATCCGAAGCGGACGCGGCATCCGTCTGCTCGAACAACAGGAATCGCCCATCCGGAGACCACGAGGTCGGACGAATGGACCGGTCATTCGTGAACAACAGCTCGGCGTTTCCAGTACCGCTGACGTGTTTCTGATAGATGCCGGGTATCGCCTCCTGCACCGACGAAAAGGCGAGGGTGTTTCCATCCGGGGACCAGACCGGATCGTCGTCGACGTCAGGCGAGAATGTGAATCGTGAAGGGACGCCACGCGCGAGGTCGATGGTCCAGATGTCATTGGCGTCTGGCACGATGCGCTGGACCGCAACCCGTGAGCCGTCGGGAGAGAGCGCGACGTCACGCCACCCGTCGACAGCCGCGACCACTCCCGCTTCGTGACCATCGCGATCGACCCAGATGAGGCGGTGATTGCCTGACCCGGACGCGACATACGCGAGCGTGCCGGTTCGCGAGACGGAGAGCGCGGCGTGACCGAGATGGCGGTCGGCATCCGCGGAAATCTCCTGGATCTCGCCAATCATCCGACCAGAATCGAGATCGACTCGCTGGAGCTTGATGCCGTTCGCGTCCGTGAAGAGGAGACGGTCGGGTGCCACGAACAACGCGTTGAAGACACCAGACAGCAACGTGCGGGGATCGGTGCCAGCGCTCGTGCCGAGATAGGCCGTCGCGCCACCGCCAATGCCCGGACCTTCCTGTCGGAGGTACAAGAAGCGGCGTCCGTCCGGGAGGAACTGCGGCCAACTGTCCGTCTGACGCTTCGGTGCTCCTGGCGGGACCGTCATCCGTGTCGGGACGCCTCCGGTGGCCGCCACCCGACTCAGCCCCCCGTACGCATCGGCGAAGACAATGTGCCCCTCGTCGCTCCATGTTCCGCCTCGCGCGTCGCGTGGCGCATCGCACAGTGTCACAGGTGCTGTGCCGTCGACGCCGACCCGCTTCAGCCTCGACTCGGCGAAAAAGCCGAGGTGCTGTCCGTCTGGCGACCAGAACGGTTCGGTGGCATCCTCTGTGCCTGCCAACGGCTCTGCCTTGGTCGAGGCGAGGGCCCGCATCCACAGTTCTCGACGGCCACCTTTCGTCACCGCGAACACGAGTCGGTTTCCGTCGGGGGAGATGGCCAGCATGCTCGAAGGCACATTTGCGAGCGTCGTGTCCGCAGGCGGCGCGATGGTGAACGTCACCAGCGGCTCTTCGCGTGGTGCCGCGCCTGACCAGTACCGCGGAAGAATCACACCCGGAAGCACCAGGCCGAAGACCAGGGCAGCCGCCGCAGCAACTCCCCACCGGTTCTTCAGCGCCTGCCGTGGTGAGGGTGTCAGTGGTACCGGAGACTGGCTGTCCGATGTCGCGACTTGCGACAATGCGAACGCGAGGTCTCGCGCTGACTGAAAGCGCTCCACGGGCGACTTCTCGAGGCAGCGCATCACGATGCGCTCGAGTGACACCGGCACGTTCGGTGTGAACGTGGCGATCGGCGGCGGACCCTCCTTGAGCGTGGCGGTCCAGGTGTCGGCCGACGAGTCCCGCCTGAAGGCGAAGTGTCCGGTGAGCATTTCGTAAAGCACGACGCCCAGCGAGAAGATGTCCGAACGATGATCCACCGTCGCGCGGGAGACTTGTTCAGGCGACATGTACCCGATAGTTCCGAGCAGGACGCCGGCTTCCGTCATCAGTCCCGGTGCTCCGGTCTCGGCTGTGGAGCCGGCGCGCACATCCAATGCGATCCGCGCCAGCCCGAAATCCAGCACCTTGACCAGCCCTTCGGGCGTAATGAAGACATTCTCCGGCTTGACGTCACGGTGGATGATGCCCTTGTCGTGTGCGGCGGCGAGGCCACGCGCGATCTGTGCACCGACGTCGAGCACCCGACTGACCGGAACCCGACCGTCGGCGAGGGCGTGGCGGAGTGTCTGGCCTTCGAGCCACTCGATGACCGCATAGGCGACGCCGCTCGCGATGCCGAAGTTGTAGATCGCCACAATGTTCGGGTGCGACAGCGCCGCGACCGCGCGAGCCTCTCGCGCGAAGCGGGCCTGCCGTTCAGGGTTGCCAATGGCGGTCTCGGTCAGGATCTTGAGTGCGACGGTGCGGTCAAGCTTCGTGTCGCGCGCGCGATAGACCTCGCCCATCCCGCCGGTCGCGACGTGGGCAATGACTTCATAGTCGCCGACTCGGGAGCCCGGGCTGAGCGTCATGCGCGAGGCGGCCGCTTACCGGGCGCTGCCGGCGGCGTGCGGGACTTCCGGCCGCTCGGTGAGACCTCCCGAGGCGCGATGCCTCACAATGAGCCGCGCGCCTCGCTGTCCGGTGCAGAACGTCCACACCCACTGCAGAAAAACGCTGAGGCGCAAGGCGGGTTGCGCCAGGAAGAGCACGTGGATCGTCAACCATGCCATCCAGGCCAACCCGCCCTTCAGGTGGACCGCCCCGGACTGCACGACGGCATAGCCCTCACCGACGACCGCCATCGTGCCCTTGTCGAAATAACGAAACGGCGCTGGTGGTGAATGCCCCGCGAGACGAGCCGCAATGAGCCTGCCTGCATAGCGGCCCTCTTGCATCGCCACCTGCGCGACCCCTTCGAGGGGCGTCCCGTCCTGGTCGAGGCTCGCAGTATCGCCCACGACGAGAATCTCGCCGTGCCCCGGCACGGTGAGATCGGGCTGGACGCGCACGCGGCCGGCGCGGTCGGTGTCGACGTTCAACCAGCGCCCCGCAGGTGATGGCGCGACGCCGGCGGTCCAGATCACGGTCCTGCTCCAGATCCGCTCGCCGGCGACGACGACGCCGTGCTCGTCGATGCGTTCCACGCCGTGTCCCAGCCGGACTTCGACGCCGAGTGTCTCCAGCCGCCGCTGTGCGGCCTGGGAAAGTGTGTCGGCATAAGGTCCCAGGACCTTGTTGGCCATATCGACGAGAACGATGCGGGCGAACGTGGGATCGATGCGGCGGAACTGGCTGCGCAGGCTGTGACGAACCAGGACCGCGAGCGCGCCCGCCAGTTCTACGCCAGTAGATCCGGCGCCGACGAGGACGAACGTCAGCAGGTCGCGATGCAGAAGGGGATCGTCCTCGGCTTCGGCCTGTTCGAACGCCTGAAGGATCTTGTTGCGGATCGCCACCGCGTCGGCGAGGCTCTTCAGTCCCGGCGCATGGTGTTCGTACTCCGGATGGCCGAAGTAGGAATGGGTGACGCCGGTGGCGAGAATCAAGTAATCGTAGTGAATCGGCACTCGATCGCGATCCGGGCTGTCGACGAACACCTGCTGGTGCTCTTTGTCGACGCCGACGACCTCCCTCATGAGAACAGTGGCATTGCGCTGTCTGCGCAGGACGTCCCGGATGGGCGCGGCAATCTGAGCCGGCGACAACACCGACATCGCGACCTGATAGAGCAGCGGCTGGAACACGTGATGGTTGTTGCGATCGATGAGCACGACGCGAGCGGGTGCCTTCCTCAATGCCTTGGCGGCGCACAGTCCGGCAAATCCGCCCCCGACGATGACCACCACCGGTGTCCGATCGCTCATGTCGGCCATCGAGCAAACCGACAGCCAAGGTTCAGAGCCACAGGTCGTCCACGCCGGCAGTGACGAGCAGCGATCCCAGCCCGGTGACGCTGCGTCGGGTCAGTCACATGGTGCGCGTTCTCAGACGGGCGCAGTCGGGCGTCGAAAGGAAAACGCCCACGCAGCGCGCGGATACACGTCGGCACCAGCATTGCCAGAGCTCCCCCTGGATCCCGGCGCGGCGCCTGGACTCCAAGGAGGTCGTGTCCGAGTGAAAGCTCTATTGCAACGGTTTGTCACGCCGGTACTGGTTCTCCTGCTGGCGCTCGCGATCGTCGTGACCCTGACGCGCAACTGGAATGCGTGGGAGGGACAGCGGGTCGATCAGGTCACGAACGACGCATACGTCCGCCGCGATCTGACGCCGTTGAGCACCAAGGTCGCGGGGCTGGTGCGGGCGGTGAACGTCGAAGATTACGCGCGCGTGCGAAAAGGGGAACCGCTAGTTCAGTTGGAAGACGCCGATTACCGGGCGCACGTGGCGCAGGCGGCGGCGGCCGTCGAGGCGGCGAAAGCGGCACTCGAAAACAACCGGCGGCAGCGTGCGCTGCAGGATTCACGCATTCAGCGGGCGCTGGCCGGCATCGACCAGGCCACGGCGCAGATTGGCGCCGCGCAGGCAGGCAAGGACGCCGTCGAGGCCGACGTCGTGCGCACGCGGGAGGAACGCACCCGGCAGGAAGCGCTGCTGACCGTCCAGTCCACGACTCAGCAGAAGGTCGAAACTGCGGTCGCCGATCAAGTGCGGCTCGCGGCGCAAGCGAACAGCCGCGACGCGGACCTGACCCAGGCGCGGACCGTGCTGCGCAGCAACGAGCTCGCCGCCGAGGCCGAGCGGCGCACGAAGGCGGTGCTCGAAGCGCAGGAACTGCAGCTCGTCGCCGACCTGCATGCCAAGGAAGCCGCGCTCGACCTCGCCCGGATCAATCTCGGTTACACCTGCATCGAGGCTCCGGCTGACGGGACCGTCGGCGAGCGCCAGGTGCGTCCAGGGCAGCTCGTGTCGCCCGGCACCCAGGTGATGACGTTCGTGGACGGGACCGTCTGGGTGCAGGCGAATTTTCGCGAGACGCAATTGACGAACATCAAGGTCGGCGACGTCGCGGAGGTTCGCGTTGACCTGCATCCAGGCAAGGTCTTCGGCGGAAAGGTGCTCGAGATTGCGCCCGCCAGCGGATCGCAGTTTGCCCTTCTGCCTCCGGACAATGCCACGGGCAACTTCACGAAGGTCGTCCAGAGGATTTCCGTGAAGATCGCGCTCGACGATTCGCTGACGAGCCAGCTGCGCCCCGGGCTCTCGGCAGTCGTGACCGTGAGAACCAAGAATTGAGCGCGCCGGCGATGAGTGCGACGACCTCTGCGACCGTTCCGGTCAAGGGCGGGCTGCCGCCCTTCGCGGCCACGCTGCCGGCTGACCTGTCGCACAGCCCGGTGCTGGGAGTCGTTGGAGTCATTCTCGGCGCCGGCATCGTGACACTGGCTGGACGCCTGCTCTCGCTCGGCCTCGCCGATCTCAAAGGGAACGTCGGTCTTGGGGTGGACGAGGGGGCCTGGCTGGGAAGTGCCTTCAACGTCGCCCTCATGTTCATCGGGCCGTTGACGGTCTACTTCGGGGCATTGCTGGGGACGCGACCCGTTCTTCTGGTGTGCGCCGCCATCTTTACGCTGGTCTCCGCCTGTCTTCCTTTCGTCCATAGCTACAGTTTGTTGATTGTGCTCCTCGCCATTGCCGGACTCACCGCGGGCACCTTTTATCCGCTGACACTCAGCTTTGCGCTTCGCAACGTTCCGCTTCGGTACTTGGCCGTGACGCTGGCCCTGTATGCGACGTCTGTCGAAGGAGCGGTGAACTTCGCACCCTCGCTGTACGGGTTTCAGCGGGATCATCTCTCATGGGCGTGGATGTTCTGGACGTCAGCCCTGATCACCCCCCTCATGATGGCGTGCATTTATTACGGGATCCCGAAGTCTTCGGGGCCGCCCCGATCGGGACACGCGCCGAGTTTTGTCGGGGCCTTCTATGCGAGCGCCGGCCTTGCGTTGTTGTTTGCCGCGCTCGATCAGGGACAACGGCTCGACTGGTGGCGCTCGGGGGTGTTCACCTCACTCTTTACCTCGGGAGCATTCTTGCTGATCTGTGGAGTGGTTCGCCGGCTGCGTGCTCCGAACCCCCTCGTGGACCTGCCCTATCTCCGCAAATGGAACACCATCATTCTCGGGATTGGGCTCTACGCATTCCGGTTCAGCCTGCTGGCGACGATCATCATCATCCCGCAGTCACTGTCCGTGCGAGGCCTTGATGCGGCGCAACTCGGTCCGGCCGTGCTCTGGACTGCAGTGGCGGAAGTGGTGCTCGCGTCCTTCGCGGCATACCTGTTGAACAGGGGACTCGATTCGCGGCTCTTGCTGGCCATCGGATTCGCCGGGATGGCCTTTGCGAGCGTCTTGAATGCCGACTACACCAGTGCATGGGCCGCGGAAAACTATTTCCCCACGGAACTGCTCATGGGAGCCGGGCAAGTCTTTGCGATGGTCGGCCTGGTCGCCTCAATCGTCCTGCAGGCGTTCTTCACAGGGGGGCTCGACTCGCCGCACCGGGTGTTGACGTTTTCCGCGTTCTTTCATGTCGTGCGCCTGTTCGGCGGGCAGATTGGCGTGGCGGTGATGGGACACTTCATCGCGGAACGTGAGAAGGTGCACTCCTTCCTGCTCGGTCTTCACGTACAGCCGGGCGATTGGATCACGGCGGGGACCGTCACACATCTCGCGCACGGGCTGGCGGCGAAGTCCAGCGGGGTCTCGGCCGCCGCTGGTCGTGCCGTCGGTCTCGTCAGCGGCAGCGTTCGTCTGCAGGCCTACGCCCTGAGCTTCATCGACGCATTCCACTTCATCGCCTGGACCTGTGCCGTCATCCTGCTCGTGGTCGCACTGATGCGCAAATCGCCAATGAATTTTCGCGAACTGGGCGCGGCGGGCCCCGTTTCTTCACATCCGCACCAAGGCTAACCCATGACGATACGAATTCCGCTCATCGCGATGCTCCTCTGCGTTGGCCACGTGGCCGTGTTCGGGCAGGAGCGACAGGCCGCGGTGCCGCGTACGATCACGCTGCGGGAGGCGCTCGATCTTGCCTCGCAGAACAATCATCGCGTTCGCATTGCGCGCTCGGAGATCGACGAGAGGCAGCGTGCCAAGGACGTTGCCAAAAGCGGATACTTCCCGGTCGTTCACACCGAGAGCACGTTCATTCATGTGACCGATACACAACTGATAGAACTTCCAGCCGGCAGCCTCGGCAGCGTAGGAAACAGTCTGATTCCCCCCAGTGCCTTGATCGTCAATCAGGGCGCCCAGACATTCAAGACATTCGGAACCGGCGCCACCCAGCCGCTGACGCAACTCCTCAAGGTCAAAGCGTCAAACGATATTGCGGAGGCAGCGGTGAAGGCGACGCAGGGGAAGGCTCGTCAGGTGGAGAACCTCATCGCGCTGAGGGTCCATGAGATTTACTACAAGATTCTGATTGCCGACATGCGGCGGAGTGCGTTGCAGGCGAAGATTCGGGCGTCCGAGGATGTGCAGCGCGAGCGCGTGCAGCAGGTGAAGTATGGCACCGCCCTCGACGCGGACCTGATCGAGAGCCGGGCGCAATCCCTGCAATCCAAACAGGAACTGCTGACCACCGACCTGCAGCTCTCCGACCTGCGGATGCAGTTCAACGATGTGATCGGATTGCCGCTGACCACACCCGTGGCACTCGACCCGAATGTGGCTGAGGTCGTGGCCGAGAGCTGTTCACTGGAAGCCTGCGTCAAGCTCGCCATGGAGTCGCACCCGGAGATTGCCGAGGCTCGTGCGGCGGTCGAACGGGCGGAATCGGCCGTCCGTCTCGCGAAGCTCGAGTTCGTACCGGACGTCGATGTGTTCGCGCGGTACAGCCATCAGACCGACGTCCCGTTCCTCGCCGAGAACTTTGGAACATTTGGTGTTCGTCTGAATTACGAGCTGTTCAGCGGCGGCAGAAAACGTGCGACGGTACGCGAACGGGCCGCACAACTCGCCCAAGCCAGAGAAAACCTGACGCGCATCGAAGACGACGTCGAACTTCGAGTACAGGTTGTGTACAACAAACTCGATCGAACCCGCCAGATGATCGCGGTGTCGGACGAGCTCCTGACGCTTCGTGCCGAAAACCGTCGCATGACGTTGGAACAGGTGGGGCACGGCAGCGCGCTTCGTTCGCAGTCACTGGCAACGGCGGCTCAAGAGCTCGACGCGAAGGCCACGCTGCTGCAGTCGCGACTGGAGTACGTGCAGGCAGCGGCTGAAATGGACGAAGCGATCGGCAGAACCCCCCGGTAGATGCGTGAGTGCCGCACCGTGCGCAGCGTGCGTTCGTTGACACGCACTCGCACTCCCTGCAGAACGTCGATGGCACGTCAGCGCACACATTCTTCGAGCAACCGGGCTGGACTCGCCCTTGCAGCGTGACACGTTCATGTGTTTTGCGATCGCGATAGCGGCGGGTTCAGCCGCCGCCGGGCGCGCGACGCGGCTCACGAGCATCTTCGCGCCCGAGTCCACGCCAGCCAGATCCATCTTCGATCTGTCGATGTTCGTGCTGGCCATCACCGCCACCATCTTCATCGTGGTCGCGGCGCTGCTGATCTACACCATCGTGAAGTTCCGCGCGACCGCCGCGAAAGCGAACACTGAACCGGCCCAGGTGTATGGCAGCACTCAGATCGAGCTGGCCTGGACCATCATCCCGGCCCTGATCGTCGTGGTGCTGACCGTGGCGACCGCTCGCGTCATCCACGCGATTCAGGACGCTCCACAGCCCTCAGGGGCCCTCGAGGTGGTGGTCATCGGGCATCAGTTCTGGTGGGAGTACCGATATCCCGCACTTGGCATAGTCACCGCGAACGAGCTGCACATTCCGGTGAGCGAGCCGTCACGGCCGCGCCCGACGTTCCTGAAGCTGATGTCCGCCGACGCGGACCACAGCTTCTGGATTCCGCAGCTCGCGGGCAAGACCGACCTGATTCCGAACCGCATCAACGAAATGTGGATGGATCCCCACCGGCCGGGCGTCTTCGTGGGCCAGTGCGCGCAGTACTGCGGGACCCAGCACGCCAAGATGCTGCTCCGCGTGTCGGTCGACGATCCCGACGACTTCGACGCGTGGGTCCAGGCGCAGCGCCAGGCCGCCGCGCGGGATGAATCGGCGGCCGCCGGCAGGCAGGTGTTCGAAGCCACCGCCTGCATCAATTGTCACACCGTCCGTGGCACGGGTGCGAACGGCCGCTTCGGTCCGGACCTCACACATCTCATGAGCCGCGCCACCATCGCGTCAGGGGCGGCCGAGAACACGCCGGAGAACCTGCGCCTCTGGATTGAGAACCCGGATGCCATCAAGCCCGGCTCGTTGATGCCGGCCATGAAGCTCAGTGACAGCGACCTCGACGCGCTCGTGCGCTACATGCAGTCGCTCCGCTAGGCCGCAGTTGGGAGCATGACGATGTCGACAGACGCGATGGCGATATCAAGCCTGCAGCACGTGGAGCGCACCTGGGGGGAGACGCTCCACGAGTGGGCGACCACGGTCGATCACAAGCGAATCGGCCTGCTCTACATCGGGTTCGCGCTGCTGTTCCTCGTGGTCGGCGGAATCGAGGCCGTCATCATCCGGATCCAGCTGATGGCCCCCCACAGCGACTTCGTGTCGCCGCAGACGTTCAACCGGATGTTCACGATGCATGGCACGACGATGATTTTCTTCGCGGCCATGCCGATCCTGTTCGGGTTCGGGAACTACCTGGTGCCGCTGATGATCGGCGCGCGCGACATGGCCTTTCCACGGCTGAATGCCTTCAGTTTCTGGCTGAACGCCTGTGGTGGATTGCTGTTGTATTTCAGTTTTCTCGGGGGCAGCGGCCTGTACGGCGCGGGCAGTGCGCCGGATGTCGGATGGTGGGCGTACGCACCGCTCACGGCGCGCGCCTTCTCACCGGGCGCCAGCTCGGACTACTGGACGATTGCGGTTCTGGTGTCGGGCTTCGGCAGCATCGGCACGGCGATCAATCTCATCGCCACCATCATCTGCATGCGATGCCCCGGCATGTCGCTCGGCCGCATGCCACTGCTGGCCTGGCTCTATCTGGTGATGTCCGGGATGGCGCTGCTCGCGCTGACACCATTGTCGGCGGCGCAGTTGATGCTGCTCGTCGATCGGTACCTCGGTGGCCATTTCTTCGATACCCAGGCTGGCGGGTCCGCCACGCTCTGGATGCATTTCTTCTGGATCTTCGGCCACCCGGAGGTCTACATCCTCATCATCCCGTCGTTCGCGTTCATGTCGGAGATCATTCCGGTCTTCTCCCGGAAGCCCATCTTCGGCTACCCGGTGATGGTCGCGGCCACGGTGTGTATTGCGTTCGTGAGCATGAGCGTGTGGGCGCACCACATGTTCACGATCGGCATGAGCTCGTACGCGAACAGTTTCTTCACGATCACCACCATGGTGGTTGGGATTCCGACCGGTATCAAGATTTTCAACTGGCTGGGAACCATGTGGGGCGGGCAGATCCAGTTCAAGACGCCCATGCTGTTCTGCATCGCGTTCCTCTTTCAGTTCCTGATCGCCGGGCTGACCGGGATCATGATGGCGTCGGCGCCGTTCGACTGGCAGCTGGGCCTGTCGTACTTCGTCGTCGCGCACTTTCATTACGTGATCGTCGGCGGCATCCTGTTCGCGCTCTTCGCCGCCTTCTACTACTGGTACCCGAAGGTCACGGGAAGACTGATGAGCGAACGTCTCGGCAAACTGCATTTCTGGCTGTTCGTCCTCGGCTTCCACCTGACCTTCGACGTGATGCACATCCCCGGCCTGCTCGGGATGCCGCGGCGCATCTACACCTACGAGCCAGGCCGCGGCTGGGACACGATGAACCTCATCGTCTCGATTGGCGCATTCGTCCAGGCGATCGCGATAGGCATCTTCGTGGCCAACCTGCTGATTTCGTATCGAAAGGGCGCGAAGGCCGGCAACGACCCGTGGGACGCGTGGACGCTCGAATGGTCGGTCAGCTCGCCGCCGCCGGCGTACAACTTTGCCTCGATCCCCGTCGTCCAGAGCCGCCGGCCGCTATGGGACCTGAAGCATCCGGACGATCCAGACAGCCGTTACGAATGAAGAGATGGACCAATGGCAACGAACGTCATGACGGCTTCGGCATTCGACGCATCTGAATCGTGGAAACTGCCCGATCGTGGTCAGGTCGGCATGGCCTGCCTGATCGTGGCCGAGTCGGCCATCTTCACAATCTTCCTCGTCGCGTACGTTTTTTACATCGGGAAGAGTCTCAGCGGGCCGACGCCGCGCGAAGTGCTCGAGACGCCGATGTTCTACACCATCTGCCTGCTGAGCAGCAGTCTCACCATCCATTTTGCCGGCAGGCTCCTTCGACGCGGCCGGAGAGCGGCATTCGTCGGGCTGTGGTCGCTCACGATTCTTCTCGGCGGCCTGTTTCTCTATGGCACGGGCCAGGAATGGCATCGACTCATCTACGAGCACGGCCTGACGATCGCCACGAACCTGTTCGGAACGACGTACTACTCCCTCGTCGGCCTCCACGCGTTTCACGTGACCGTCGGTCTCCTGATGATGGCGATCGTCCTCATCTTCGGCCTTGCGGGCAGAGTCGGGCGGACTGAGGCAACTCGTGTCGACGTCCTTTCGCTCTACTGGCATTTCGTCGACGCGGTCTGGGTCGTGGTGTTCACCACGGTATACGTCATCGGGCGGTAAGGAGAGACGATAGCCATGTCAGTTCCCGCTGCCCCAATCGTCGAATCGGCGCCCACCCGTGACGACATCGAGGTGCCAGCACCGACGGCCTGGCCGCTCGTTCTGGCGCTCGGATCCACGCTGATGTTCGCCGGTCTCCTGACAAACGTCTCGATCACGCTCCTTGGCGTCATCCTTGCCGTGGCGGGTTGTGTAGGCTGGTTCCGCCAAGTCCTTCCTCACGAGCGCGAGCAGGTTGTGCCGGTCCTTCCCGACGACAGCCTCATCACGACCGAGCGCCACGTCGTCGAACGCGTTCCCCTGGTCCCCGAACAGGTGCGCGCCTGGCTTCCTGTTCACACCTATCCAGTCTCTGCGGGTGTGAAGGGCGGACTGGCAGGGAGCGTCGCGATGGCCGTGCTCGCCTGTGGGTACGGCGTCCTGAAAGCCGGAGGCATCTGGTATCCCATCAATCTCCTTGCGGCAACCATTTACGTGGAAACGCTGAAGCTCGGACCAGGTGAGCTTCGCTCCTTTCACGCGAGCAGCTTTGCGATTGCCGTGGTCCTGCACGGGCTGGTGTCGACGCTGGTCGGGTTGCTGTACGGTGCGATGCTCCCGATGTTCCCGCGGCGGCCGATTCTTCTCGGAGGGGTGATCGCACCGGTCCTGTGGTCGGGCTTGTTGTACTCGTTCATGGGCCTTGTGAATCCACTCCTGGCAAGCCATATCGACTGGCCGTGGTTCATCGCCTCCCAGATCGCCTTTGGCATCGTCGCGGGGCTCGTCGTGGTGCGTGCCTCGCGCATGATGACTCGCGAGAACCTCCCGTTCGCGGTTCGCGCAGGGATTGAGGCGCCAGGATTGATGGCTCCCCGGGACAGTGGAGGGACGCCCTCGTGAAGGCCTCGCGATTTCTCTGCGTACCCGCGCTCGTGAGCTTGACCTTCCTCACGGGCTGCGGTTCGCCGTCCGGACAACCGCGACCAGGCTCGGAGACGGTCAGGCCAAATGCCGTCGCGGACTTCGACACCCTGTACGCGACGAACTGCGCGGCCTGCCATGGTCCCGGTGGAAAAGGAGGAGCCGCGATTGCCCTCGCGAACCCGGTCTATCTGGCGATTGCGGACGACGCCGGCATACGCGCCATTATTGCGAACGGCGTCCGCGGAACCTCGATGCCAGCCTTCTCGCAACACGCAGGTGGCATGCTCACCGACCCGCAGATCGATGTGATTACTCGTGAGATGCGGGCGCGCTGGAGCCGCCCTGGAATTCTCGATGGGAGCAATCCACCCGCGTACGCTGCGACATCGGCGGGCGACGCGCAACACGGTGAGTCTGCCTACAGGACGTACTGCGAATCCTGCCACGGCTCGCGAGGCGCAGGCGGACCGAAGGCCAGCGCGATCACGAACGATTCATTCCTCGCGCTGGTCAGCGATCAGGGTCTCCGCACGATTGTGATCGCCGGCCGTCCCGAACTGGGTGCGCCTGACTGGCGCGCGAACGCGTCCGGCAGGCCCATGTCGGACCAGGAGGTCACGGACGTCGTGGCCTGGCTCGCGTCGCGCCGCGTCGCGAACCCGGGGCAGCCCTATTCCGCGACGAATTCATTGCCCCAGTAGGAGCTTGACCAATGTCGAACGAGAACGTGATGACGCGCCGCGGACTGTTCGCGAAGATCGGAATTCTGTTGAACGGCCTGGTGGCCGCGGCACTGGCAGTGCCAATCGGACGATTCCTCCTTTCGTCGATCACACGCGGGCGGGCTGATGGCTATCTGTCCTGGGTGTCGCTGGGACCAGTCAGTCAATTCCCGGAAGGGGAGACGCGGCTGGCCACGTTTCGGAATCCCTATGTGATGCCGACCGACGGCAAGACCGCGGACACGGCCTGCTGGGTGCGTCGCGTCGACGCCGATCGATTCCAGGTGTTTGCCGTCAACTGCGCGCACCTGGGCTGCCCGGTCCGGTGGTTTCCGCAGTCCGGTCTGTTCATGTGTCCCTGCCACGGCGGTGCGTATTACCGCGACGGGGCGCGCGCGTCCGGACCGCCGGAGCGTGGGCTGTTCGAGTATCCGTACAAGGTCACGAACGGTGCGATCGTCATTCAGGCCGGCGAGCTGCCGACACCCGGTTCGACGGCGGCGGCCGACAAAAGGCAGCCGCCATGCGCCTGATCAAGAGAGTCGGCGAATGGTTCGACCTCCGCCTGCAGCTTGCCGAGCCCATTCGCGACGTCGCTGAACATCCCGTGCCACGAAACACGGCCAGCTGGTTCTACGTGTTCGGGAGCGCGGCATTGACCGTGTTCTGCCTGCAGGTCGTCACCGGAGTGCTGCTGGCGCTCGTCTACGTCCCTTCCGCCGCCGAGGCGTGGAGCAGTCTCCAGGCGTTGAACTACCAGGTCACGCTCGGCTGGTTCATTCGGGCGCTGCACGGATGGGGCTCGAACTTCATGGTGGCCATCGTGCTCGTGCACATGGTGCAGGTGTTTCTGTTCGGCGCCTACAAGTTTCCGCGCGAGCTCACGTGGATCATCGGCGTCTTCCTGCTGTTGATGACGCTCGGCATGGCCTTCACCGGGCAGGTGCTCCGGTTCGATCAGGATGCGTACTGGGGGCTCGGGATTGGCGCGTCAATCGCCAGCCGCGTCCCGGTCGTCGGTCCGGCGATCGTGAAGTTGATGCTGGGCGGACCGATCATCGCCGGCGCGACGTTGTCCCGATTCTTCGCCGTGCATGTGTTCGTGATTCCAGGTCTGCTGATCGGCTTCGTCGCCCTTCATGTCCTGATGGTGGTGAAGTTGGGCATCAACGAATGGCCGATGCCCGGACGCGTCGTGAGGCGCGCCACGTATCTTGGCGAATATCACGCCTTGACGAGGCGGGACGGGGCGCCATTCGTTCCGTATGCCATCTGGAAAGACTTGATCTTCGCCGCGTGCGTCCTCGCCGCCGTCGCCGGATGCGCGCTCGTGTTCGGTCCGTTCGGGCCCACGGGTGAGCCGGATCCAACGATCATCCAGACCGTCCCGAAGCCCGATTACTTTTTCCTCTGGCTGTATGCCTTGCTGTCGCTGCTTCCCCCGGCGCTCGAGACCCCGGCACTGCTCATTGGCCCGGTCATCGCAATCGGTGCGCTGATCCTGCTGCCATTCCTGTCGGGAGAGGGGGAGAAGAGCTGGCGCCGGCGACCGATCGCCGTCCTGACCGTCCTGTTGATCGCCGTCACGCTCGGCACCTTTACGCGCCTCGCTCAGTACACTCCGTGGAGTCCCAAGATGAGCGCGTGGAGCGGCGAGCCCGTGCCGCAGCAGTTCTTGCACGGCGCGACAGCGCTCGAACGGCAAGGGGCGCTCGTGTTTCAGGCCAAGCAGTGCCGCAATTGCCATTCGCTCGGTGAGAAAGGCGGTCAGAGGGGGCCGGCCCTCGACGGCGTCGCGGTCCGCCTGACGCAGGATCAGCTCATTCGTCAGGTGATCCAGGGTGGAGGCAACATGCCGGCCTACGGCAAGAACCTGAGTCCGGCGGAAACGACGGCGCTCGTGGCTTTTCTCCGGACGTTGCATCCGGCAGGGCAGGCACCGGCGCGCGATGCGTCACGGGACATCGTGCTCAGCGAGCCTGGTCCACCAGACGCGACGGCCACGCGCTAGCAGGACCGAGATGCGCCACGTCGCCGGTGTTGTCGCCGCACTGTTGCTGATCTGGATTGCCATAGGCTCGCCGCTGGCGACACTTCACCACGCGTCGCTGACGGCGCACATGCTTCAGCATCTGCTCCTCATGAGTGTTGCGCCGCCGCTGGTCTGGTGGTATTTGCCGCCCGTCCCAGTACCTCAACGCTGGCGGAACCTGCAGAGCGCGATGACACACCCCGTGCTCTGCTGGTGGGCGGCCACGATCGTCTTAGTGGCCTGGCACGTGCCGGCCCTGTTCACGCTGGCGGTGGAATCGCGCGCGTGGCATGTCGCTCAGCAGACGTCGTTCCTGATCGCAGGCCTGCTGTTCTGGTGGCCGGTCATTCGCCCGTGGCGAATCGCCGAGGGCGCCCCACGCTGGTCGATGGTGTTGTATCTGTTCCTGGCCACACTGCCGTGCGACATCCTGGGCGCATTTCTGGTGTTCTCCGATCGTGTCGCGTACCCGGTCTATCTTTCGATCCCACGACATTCGGCGCTGTCAGTGCTGGACGACCAGCAACTGGCCGGCGCGTTGATGTGGACCGTGGCCACGATCGTCTACCTGGCGGCCGGCGGGATTCTCAGCGCACGCCTGCTGTTACCGCAGAGCGATCCGGATCCTCGAGGCGCGGAGGTCGCCTGACGTGGCACGCGAGCGCGTTCTCGCGGCCGCCGACGCCTCCGTCGTGCTGACTCGTGCGTTCGTCACTTCCCCGGTGCTGTCAGACTACTGGCGGTTGACGAAGCCAGAAGTCACTTTCCTGGTCGCCGTCACGACCGCGGCCGGCTTCTACCTGGGCTGTCCGGCGCCGTCCCCTATTCCGTGGATCCCGTTCCTGCACACGCTTCTCGGCACCCTCCTCGTCGCGAGCGGAGCGGCAGTGCTCAATCAATGGATGGAGTACCCGTTCGATGCCACGATGCGCAGGACGGCTCGACGGGCGGTCGCCGCCGGGCGCATCGATCCGAAGCGCGCGCTGATGTTCGGAGCGTTCTTGTCGCTGGCTGGTCTGGCGTACCTGCTGCTCGCCGCAGGTGGCCTGCCGTCACTCCTTGCTCTCGCGACCCTCGCCGGCTACTTGTGCATTTACACGCCCTTGAAACGGATCACGCCGCTGTGCACGCTGGTTGGTGCGATTCCTGGCGCCGTACCTCCGCTCATCGGTTGGACGGCGGCGCGCGGGCGGCTGGACGGAGAGGCATTGATCCTCTTCGGCATCATCTTCTTGTGGCAATTTCCGCACTTCATGTCGATCGCCTGGATGTACCGCGACGACTATGCTCGTGCCGGGTACCTCGTGCTGCCTGACGGTCCTGCGAGAGTGCGCGTCGCTGTCCTGCAAACGCTTCTGCCTCTCGTCCTGCTGTTGCCCGTGAGTGTCCTGCCGGTTCGAACCGGCGGAGCGAACGTGTACTACTGTGTGGGTGCACTCCTGCTCGGACTCGGATTCCTCTTTTTCGGATCACGGTTCGTTCTTCAGCGATCGGGGCCGGCAGCCCGCCAGCTCCTGATGGCGTCGATCATTTATCTTCCAGCCCTCTTGCTGCTCCTGACGCTCTCTGCGTAGCCGCCGCAGCTCACACCTGCACGATCCATCGATGCTCAGGCCCCGTACTCTTTTGGGCATCCGCATCCCCCGATAGTGCCGCGGCCATCCACGATTGAGGACCTCGAGATCCCCCGATAGAGCCTCGGACGCCCACGATTGAGTACATCCAGCACTCGATCTGGGGTTTTCCGCACACAGGCACTGGTTCACAATCACCAACATGCTCGCTTCGAATTCACGGCACCACGGCACATCCGGCGGCTGTCGCGAGCCGCAGGCCTGGTTCACACACGTCGAACGCTACGGAGGTCAGTGATGCAAACGGCTATCTCTCGGTCGGAGTACCCAGCGAGGTCTGCAATGAAATTGCTCGAATCGGACGACGAATTGAACGAGCCACGCGGTTTCATCGAGAGGAACTCCTCGATGTGGTCCGAGTCGGCCGACCAGCGTTCGCACTCGACCGTCAACGACAACCGGGCGACCGACCGCATCGTCGGTGCCTCAGCGTCGTGGCGCGCCGTTCTCGAGCGCGCCAGGCAGGTTGCCCCAACTGAAACGACCGTCTGCATCCACGGCGGATCCGGGACCGGCAAGGAAGTGGTCGCACGATACGTGCACAGCGTGTCGCCGCGCCGGCGTGGTCCGTTCGTCGCCATCAACTGCGCGGCGCTTCCCGAGCAGCTGCTGGAGTCCGAGCTGTTCGGCTTCGAGCGCGGCGCGTTCACCGGCGCGCACCAGCACAAGCAGGGTCAGATCGAAGTGGCGGCCGGCGGCGTCCTGTTCCTCGACGAAATCACCGAGATGACGCCCGCGGCACAGGCGAAGTTCCTGCGGGTCCTTCAAGAGCGCGAATTCCTGCACCTGGGTGGGACTCGTCCGATCAAGGCGGATGTCCGGGTCATCGCCGCCACGAATCGGGATCTGCGTGAAGCCGTCGCACGCGGCGAGTTCCGCGCCGATCTGTATTACCGCGTCAACGTGTTCGACATCCACATCGCACCGCTGCGCCAGCGACCCGAAGACATTCCCGTGCTGGCAACGCGGTTCCTCCGCGAGTTCGCGCACGCGCCAGGAGGACGGCCAGTAGAGTTGAGCGAGGACGCGCTGGATGCACTCCTCAGCTACGAATGGCCGGGAAACGTCCGGGAGCTCCGCAACGTTCTCGAACGCGCGACCATCGTCTGCAAGGGCCAGGTGATTCAGGCCCACGACCTGTCTCTCTGGGCCGTGCCGCCGTCCACCGCCAATACCACCGATCTTGAAGTCATCGAGGGACGCACCATCGAGCGTGTGATGCGCGAGGTCGGAGGAAACAAGGCGAAGGCCGCGCGGCAACTCGGCATTTCGCGTACGCAGCTGTACGGGCGGCTGCGCAAGTACGGGCTCAACCTGTCGTAGGCGCGGCGGCCGGGCCGACGGGAATGTCAGGCCGCAGCAACAGCGTGATGAGGTGGATCATGCGAAGGTCCAAGCGGATGAAGCGGATTCTTGGGGAGCAGTGGGGGCTCTTTCTGCCTGCCACGCTCCAACGGGGACGATGACCCGCAAATCGGACACGTCATGCGACAGGATCGAGTTGAATGTCGCTGAGGCTGTGATAGTCCTCCGACCCGAGGATGATTCGCAGCACACGGTTATCCGCGTCCCTGATGACCGTCATGCGAGCGTTCCTGACCATCTCATGCCTCCGCTCAACGAGAGGCAATCGATGGGCCACACCGAACGCGGTGCGCGACGACAGAGAGCGTACCGTGGCCAGTAGCGACATCCGGTCACTCGCGCCGTTGGGAGCGATCAGGCGATGTCCCGTGTGTTGCGGCGCCGACGTTCGCTGCCTCGGAGCGATGCGCGTGTGCGGGGCGTGCACGCATGTGTTCCTTCGGCGCGACCCCGTCCCCCGTCAGCCCGTCGATGTGACAGGCTGGGTCGGCGGCTCGGACTACGATTACTAGCGAGGCCGGTCGCTGAGCCAGGAGTGCCCGCGCGCGACCGACCTTCCGGCTCTTCAGCCGGAAGATCGAGCCGGCGACAGCGATCCAGCCGTACGCGAGTTGCTCTTGGGGGCCAATCGCAAAGAGTCAGGCAACGTCCGGGGTCTCGGCCTCCAACAGCTGTCGCTCGGGCTCGGACATCGAGTAGGTGTGACGCGGTTCGGGAAAGCTCGAGGTGCGCACGTCGTTCACATAGCAGCCGAGCGCCCGCCGTATCTCGTCGCCGATCTCGGCGTACTGCTTCACGAATCGAGCGACGTGTCCGGCTGACAGCCCCAGCAGGTCGTGCCAGACGAGCACCTGCCCGTCGCAGTCGACACCGGCGCCGATACCGATGGTGGGCACGCTGACCGCTTCAGAGATCCGCCGTGCGGCTGCCGCGGGGATGGCTTCAAGGACGATGGCGAAGCATCCCGCCCTCTCGAGGGCTACTGCATCCTGACGGAGCCGCTCGGCCGCGGCTGCGGTCCGGCCCTGCACTCTGTACCCGCCGAGCCGTGTCGCCGTTTGGGGAGTCAGGCCGACGTGGCCCATCACCGCGATGCCCGCGCCGACGATCGCCGCGACACGAGAGAGGGATCGTCCAGCGCCCTCGAGTTTCACGGCGTCGGCCTCTGCCTCTTTCACGAACCGAATCGCATTTCTCACCGCGTCGTCGTCGCTGACCTGATACGCGCCGAACGGCATGTCGGCGACGACGACTGCGCGACGCGCACCCCGAGTCACGGCGCGCGTCAGCATGAGCATTTCGTCCATCGTTGCCGAGACCGTCGACTCGCGACCGAGGACGGTCATCGCGGCTGAATCGCCGACGAGGATGCAATCCACCCCGGCGGCATCGGCGAGACGGGCGCCTGGCGCGTCGTAGGCCGTCACCATGGCGATCTTTTCGCCGCGCCGCTTCATCGCCACGAACTCGAGCATCGACATTTTCGTGGACTGGGGAGCCTGCGCGGATGTCGGCGGTCGTGAGGACATGGGTGTACTTAGCGGCGCCCACCGGCATGAGGCATGCGGAGAGAACGCTCGGAACGCATTCATTCAGTGGAGCTGTTCGCCGACCAGGGCAGAGTTCCAGAACCACAGCCGTGGGTCGGTCCGGACCAGGATCTCGACCTCCTCCGCGGTCAGCTCGCAGCCCTGGCACATCAGGTCGGCGATCGTGTCATCCGGGTCGAGCGCAAACCGCACCCGGAGATCCTCGTCCGTGAGCAGCTGCTGGATTACGTGACCGATGACTTGACGCGACACAGGTTGTGCCTCCGATCGCGGAGGTTCGCAACAGTCGGACCAACCTCTGTGACCCGTAGATACGCAGACCCTCATCGATCGAGATGCACCTTGGCCGAGTGATGTGCACGCGCGCGAACAACCTGTGCGCGATTCCACGCAACCGGGAGGCGCGCGACACCGCTATCAGGGTTCTTTCCCGCTGTGTTCAGCCTCACGCCTGGTCCGGCCCTTGCCAACCGATGTGGAGGAATATGACGACCGCCGTGGACCAGTCGCGGGTTCTCGTCGTTGACGACGAACCGTCCTGCCTGTCTCGAGGGATCGCGATCGCCGTGGCGGTGGCGGTGTGCGCGGCGTGTGCGGCGCCCTTTCAGCGTGTGCCCCCCGCGGGCGCGCCCGCAACCGCTGCTGCCGCCGGGTCTCCCGGCGTCCGACCAGCCCCCGGGCGACCACTCATCGGTGTGGCTTTCGGTGGAGGGAGCGCGCGCGGGCTCGCGCATGTCGGGGTGATTCGCTGGTTCGAGGAGCACCGTATTCCGATTGATCTGGTCGCTGGAACCAGCATGGGCGGGCTCGTCGGAGGGGCGTTCGCGTCCGGCATGGATGCGGCGGAATTGCAGGGGTTGATCGGTTCGGCCGACTGGGATCAGCTGCTCGGCGACTCGACGTTCGCACACAAGAACATCCGACGGAAGGCGGATGCACGTGCGTATCCTTCGCGCCTGCAGTACGGTCTGAAGCGCGGCATCGTGGCGCCCGCGGCCCTGAACAGCGGCGAGTACGTCGACCTGCTCCTCGACCGCATTGCGGCCCCGTACTTCGACGTCGAAGATTTCGACTCCCTGCCGACTCCGTTTCGAGCTCTAGCCGTCGACCTGCTCACCGCCCAGAGTGTCGTCCTGGGGCGTGGCTTCCTGGCCGAGGCGATGCGGGCCACGATGTCCCTGCCGATCATGTTTCCGCCCGTCGAGGTCGAGGGACGCGTGCTGATCGACGGCGGCACCATGAACAATGTGCCAGCCGACGTCGCGAAAGCGATGGGGGCGGACCGCGTGGTGGCGGTGAACGTTGGCGACCTGTCGGATCGCGGGGGGGTGAACCCGACGATCTTCGGCATTGCCGAGTCAACGCTCGACGCGATGATGCGCGCGTCCACGCGGCGCGCGATTGCGCTGGCGGATGTCCTGATCGACGTTCCGGTGGAGTATGGATCGCTCGAGTGGCGGCGCGCTGCCGATCTGATCGAGGAAGGGTACCGCGCCGCTGAAGCGATGCGGGATCGGCTGCTTCCGCTCGCCGTGAGCGAGCGGGAGTTCGAGGCGTGGCGCGCCGACCGCCAGGCTCGCCGGCGAACCAGGCTGCCTGCACCCACGTTCATCCAGCTCGAGGGCTTCGCCACGACTGATACGAAGCGGCTGAATACGCTGATGGCCAGGCACGTCGGTGTCCCGCTCGATTTCGACGGCCTCGAACACGACCTCGTCGTCGTGACGGGGTTGGACCGATACGAGACGGTCACCTGGCGGATGGTGGAGGACGGCGCGCGCGGGTACGGATTGCGGGTGCAAGGACACCTCAAGACCTACGCTCCGCCTTTCCTGATGCTCGGCCTGAACGTCGACAACACCACGTCGAGTGATTTTCGAATCACCGCGGCCGCGCGCTATCTCGCGTTCGATACCGTCGGATCGGGCTCGGAGCTTCGCGTCGACGGGGCCGCCGGCTCCGATCCGGCCTTTGGAGTGGAGCTGTATCGCCCCATCGGTTCAACACCGTTCTTCGTTGCGCCCGATGCGGGCGTCGGCCGGATGACGTTCGATGTTGCCGACCATGACGGCGACGCGGTGGTTGCTCGCTATCGTCGCACTCGCACCCGTCTCGGGCTGAATGTCGGAGTCAATCTCGGTCAGCGCAGCGATGTTCGCGCAGCTGCGTATGTCGGACGCACGACCGCGTCGATCACCGTGGGAGATCCGGGACTCCCGGAGTTGCGCGGCACCGAGACAGGAGCCGAGATGGTCTGGCGACTGAATACGCAGGACAGCCTGGTCGTGCCGTCGCACGGTGTGCTGTCGGAAGTCCGGTTGTCGCACACGTTCGATGGGCCTCATGTCGTCGTTCAGGATCGGACGTTCGAGGCCGAGTCGGCGCTCACGCAATTGTCAGCGGACGCGAACCAGTTCTGGAGCGCTGGCCCACGCAATCGTGTGTTCGTGCATGGCGGTGTCGGTACTTCGTTCGATCGCACCCCGTTTCCAACCGATCAGTTCGCCCTGGGCATGCCCTTTCGGCTCGGCGCGTACAGGGCTGGCGAGCTCAGGGGCAACCACTACTACATCGCGACAGGCGGCTACCTGAGGCGCGTGGCTCGGCTGCCAGGCTTCATCGGCGGACCCGTGTTCGCAGGAGCATGGCTCGAGAACGGCGACGTCTTCGACGATTGGCAGCGCGCCGGAGTCCGATCGAATGGCGGCGCAGGTGTGGTGGTGGACACGCTGTTCGGACCGGCTGTGCTCGGCGGCTCGTGGAGCTTCGACGGACGATGGCGCATGTACTTCGCCGTGGGACGCCTCTTCCGTTGATATCAGCAGGCGCCCGATCAGTGACCTGACCTACGTGCCATCACTTCATCCTTTCTGCGCGCCGGAAAATCGGGGCCCGGTGACGCTAACGCTGCTGCAAAGGGCATTGCGCTGCGGTGTCGGAGGGCAACGTGAACAGGAAGGTGGCACCTCGCCCGGCGTTGGCGGTCGCCCACAGGCGGCCGCCGTGTGATTCCACGATCGAACGGGTGATCGTGAGACCCATGCCGGTGCCGTGCGGCTTGGTGGTCACGAACGACTCGAAGATCTGCTCTGGATTGTCGGCGGGCAGGCCGACGCCGGTATCGCTGACGCCAATCAGCAGCTCGTTTCCCTCTCTCATCTGCGACGTGATGGTCAGTTCGCCGCCGGTCGCCTTCATCGCTTCGATCGCATTCAGCATCAGGTTCATGAACACCTGCTGCAGCTGAACGCGATCCGCGATCACGTCCCGGAAGTCGTCGGCAAGCTGCGTGTGAATCGCGATCGACGACGCGGATGCCTCCGGTTGCAGGAGGACGGCCATTTCACGAATCACCGCGTCGATGTTCACGCGCTCGCGCTTCGTCGAATCCTTCTTGAACAGCGCGCTGGTCCGGTTGATGACCTCGTCGGCCCACGCGACGTCCTTGACGATCCGTGAGGCGGCGTTGCACGCCGTGACAAGATCGAGGCGGTTGTCGGCGAGCGCTCCCAGGCAGAGGTTGGCATCGACTTGCGCGGCCGCCATCGGTTGCTTGATTTCGTGAGCGAGCGAGGCGGCCAGCTCCCCCATCGTCGTAACCCGATTCACATGGGCCAGATGCGCCTGCAGCTGCCGCAGCCGCTCGCGCTCCTCCTCCGCCCGTTTGCGTTCGGTCAGGTCAAGGACAAAACCCACGATCTCGCCCCGTGTTTCCTCGACCGCGGCGGCGGCAATGAGGACCGGCACCCGGCTGCCGTCTTTCCGCAGGTACTCCTTTTCATAGACGTCACACGTCCCTTGCGCCGCGATTTGGGCCAGGGCCTGATCGGTGACGGCCCTCCAATCCGGCGGCGTCAATTCCGTCCAACGGAGTCGTCCGGAGATCAGATCGTCGCGGTTGTAGCCCAGCATGTTCAGAAGGGCGTCGTTGGCGTCAACGATCTGTCCTTCGAGCGTGGCAACCGACACACCGACAATATTGGCGTCGACCAGCCGGCGAATCTTCTTATCGCGCTCTTCGAGATCGCGGTACGTCTTGCGCAGCGCCTTCGTCAACTCCTCGTGCTCGGTCACATCGATCCCTGTCCCGACGAACCCCTGGAAAATCCCGCCGCTGGTCGCCGGCATGCCGACGCACCGTACATAACGAATCGATCCGTCGGGACGCACAATCTGTTTCGTGAAGTCGAAACCGAGATGGTCCGTCACCATCTTCTGAATCTCTCTCGCGACGAACTCCCGATCGTCCGGGTGTACAAGTGCCATGTATTCCGCGACGGTCGGCGCCTTGCCGCCGGGGTCGAGGCCATGAATCGCAAACAGCTCGGGAGACCAGTACTCGAAACCGGCGGCGTTGAACATCCAGCTGCCCATGTGCGCGAGCCGCTGTCCCTCTGCCAGGTAAAACTCGGCTTGCTTGCGTTCTTCGATGTCGAGGTTGATCCCCATCCAATACAGGGGCGTTCCGTCCTTCCCTCGAAGAGGCTCCGCGCGACTGAGGAACCAGCGGTAATTGCCGTCAGCGCCACGAACGCGAAAATTCATCTCGCCCGGACGGCCCGTTCTCAGACAGTCTGACCAGACTCTCCGCGACACTTCTTGATCGTCCGGATGCAGCAGTCGGAGGTGCGAGTCCCATGCTGCGCCCGTGTCAATTCCGAACCGAAGCGGATGATCCGTCGGCAGACCGAGGTAGTCCGCACATCGTTCATTTACGAACCTGAGTGCGCCGGATGGAGATGCGTACCAGGTGTACGCAGGAATCATATTGAGAGTGGCCTGCAACTGTGCCTGAAGCGAGTCATCCATGCGCTGCACCCACGTCCGTTCAGCCTCGAATGCCAGTCTACTTTCTGGTGGAGAAATGACGGCGCACTCTGGTGGCCCGCCCGTGTGCGAAGGTCGACGTCCTCATCAGGTTATTGGCGATCACGCCGAGTCCGACCCACCGAGAGCACCGGCCGGCTCGGCCATCGCCGCGACGCGCGGTCTCACGGAAGTCGGCCTGCCGTTATGTCTTCCGTCTGCAACCGGAGTCATTCGAGATGCTCTCCCGCGTCGCCGGGCAATGTAAAGAGAAACGTCGCGCCGGGTCCGGTGTTGGCGATCGCCCACAACCGGCCGCGGTGTGATTCCACGATCGAACGGGTGATCGTGAGACCCATGCCGGTGCCGCGCGGCTTGGTGGTCACGAACGACTCGAAGATCTCCTCTGGATGGTCGGCCGGCAGAGACGACCTGGTTCGTCAGGCCACGCAGATCGGTCACCGAGGAAGCCATGCCCAGCCGATATCCCCGGCTGACGCGCAGCGGGGGAGCCGTCAGAGCGCATCGGACGTGCGTAGTGACCGGTAGAATGCCGCATTGCACAGCGCGGAGATTGCGGCCGCCAGCCCCAACGCCGCTGCAATCGAGTAACGGATGACGACCGCCCCCACCGCTGCGCCTGCAAACATCGCCACGACCGCGCCAATCCTTCTCGCCAATCGCACGTTATTGCCCTTGGCGAGCGACGAGTCCGCGGCGATACCCGTGAGCGTCAGCGTCAGGACGGTCGTCGTCAGATCCGGAATCGCGAGCTTCCGGACGGCGGCATTTCTGGTGCCCATGGCCAGCGCGGTCAGAGCGATCAACGCAAGCGGTTGAACAGAAGGCTCCATCACATCGCCTGTGTATCCAATTGCGCAGAACGACGCGGCGGTCAGCACGACACCTTCCAGCAGGAATGCCTGTGCCGCGAATCGGAACTGCAAATCGCTGCCCGCCCGCGCCATGATCCGCCCGCCCAGCACTGCGCCTGCAAGAAACGACACCAGGGCCATCAACGACAGCGTGACGGACAGCCCGGGTACGCGCGCCGTCGCAAAGCCCAGAAACACCACATTCCCGGTCATGTTCGCCGTGAAGACGCGCCCCAGCGAGAGGAAGCTGACGGCGTCCACAAGGCCGGTGACCGCCGTCATTCCCAGGAATACGTAGGGCGCGATTCTCTCCGCCGCCTGATTGCTTGCCATGCTGGTTTCAGCCTGGATGAATCATCTCCCGCGCATACGCGAGTCCCATTCCATAACCGCCGCCGTTCGCTACAACGATGGCGCGTGCCGCCTCGTAGGTGGCGTGTCGCGTCCAGTCCCGCTGAAACTCCAGGAGCACTTGTATCCAACTCGTCAGGCGAGCGCCGGCCTGCTCCAGCCTGCGAAGCGCCAGCTCGTGACTCGCCAGCGTGAGCCCGCCACACGCATCCGCCGCAACGAACACGTCGAATCCCTCGTCCAGGGCCGACAGCGCTGGAAATGACACGCAGGCTTCGGTGAGGAATCCCGCGACGATCAACCGCTTCCGCCCGGCAGCCACGACCGCGTTCCTGGCGGTGTCGTCCTCCCAGACATTCATGTTTTTCCGTTCGATCGCCTTGACGGAAGGAAGGGCCTCCTGCAGCGCCGGAAGCAGCGGACCGCTGTACACGCGCGACGCAGACGTCGAGACGACGACGGGAACGTCGAAAGCAGCAGCGGTGCGCGCCAATGCCACGGCATTGTTGAGCAGCACCTGCCGTGACGCGGATTCCACACCGAATCCGAGCCCCGCCTGAAAATCGACCAGCAGCATGGCGCAGTCTTCGGGTTTCAACAGCGTCTCGGTTGCCGCCATTCGCATTCTCCTAGACCGGGGGGCTTCGCCCCCCGGACCCCCCATCGGCGTCGCTCGCGGGGCCCCTCCGCCCCGCTCCGCTCCGCCGGGCGCGCCTGTGGCGCGCCTAGAATTTGTACCCAGCCCAGAGCGCGCCGTATATCAGGTTGCGCGCCGGCTGACTCTCTTGCACGAATCTTCCCGCGTAAAACACTCCGTAGTCTGCTTGAACCCACAGATGCCGATTCGCCTGCCAGCGCACTTCCGTGCCCGGACGGTGCCCGACGAAACGCGCGTCGCTCTTGCCTGCGGGAACAATCAGAAACCCTGGAACGGAATACACACCGTCTCGGACACTTTCCCGCCACTGGAAGATCCAATCGACGGACACGGTCACGTCGCGGGGCAGCGCCATCTCAACGTGAGGATGTGCGTCGATGAAGTTGATCGGCCCTGGGCCAGTGGTGGCAAGGACGCCAAAATAGTTGCCTTTCGGAAACAAGGGATTGAACGTGCCGAGCGGGTGTGTGCCGGCGTCGTCGCCGCTGGAAATATCGGCCTTGGCGCTGAATCGTGGTTTCAGCGGCACGTCCGGCAACCGGTACCCGGTTTCCGAGGCGGCAGTCCACGCCCGGATATCGGCTGATCCGAAGCTTCCGAATTGCCACAGCGCTTCATAGTCGAAGTCCCAACCGGGTTTCGTGTGCGCGACAGGACGGGAGAGACGCGCGCCGACGCTGTGTCGCCGTTCGTGGCCGACACCGCGGTTGAACTTGGCCTCTTTGCGATCGAGGCCGAGGTAATAGGCGTCCAGCGTCACGTCGTGTGGCAGCGGTCGGACCCCGTAAACACCCCAGAATCCAACGGCATGGTTTGGCGAGTTGTCGAAATACCCAGGCTTGTCCTGGGATGGCCGCAACGCGAAGCCGTCAATCTGCCAGGAACCGCTGCTGCTCTTGACCTTGACGCCGTCAAAGCTCAATCGAACGTTCGGACCCTCGCGCACATCGATGAGGCGCCCCGAGCCGTATTCCATCTCGTGTCTGCCGGCTCTGGCTTTGATCCAGGTGCGATCGTTCCCGGTTCCGAGTTCGACGAAGGCCGCCTGAAAATCCAGCTTCTTTTCGTCGATCGGTCTCGGGCCTCCCGTGCGGCCGGCATTCAGACCGCTTTTCAGTGCCACGAACGACCGAAGGTGCTCGCCGTAGTGAGCGTCAACATGAAACATGTATCGTTGGTTGAAGAAGCTGTTGGTGAACGGCTGCTGGCCCCAGTTATCGTTTTCGATCCGTTCCCAGGTCCCGCGAAGTTCGCCACCCATGGACAGGAACCAGTCGTTCCGCCCCTCGCGCAGGCCAATATATTTGATTGGGTCCCAGAACTCCTGCCGCTCGGTCTGGTCCGCGAGAAACCGCCAGTCATCGTCTTCGCGAAGCAAGTGATACTTCCGTGCCTGAGCCTCGTCGATACCCGTCGCAATCGATTGGGCATGCGCGAAAGGCGAACACCACAGGCACGTGACAACCAGGATCGCAACAGTTCGCATGCCTGTCCTGGTTCTATCTCTGAACGGTGGCGTGGACTTCGGCGATGTAGCCTCCGGGAAACTGCACGACAACGGCTTCACGCTCGTCGGTCTCATATGGTGGGACGAGCACATCCACGCCAGCCGCTTTGGCCTTGGTGAGTGTGTCGGCCAGATTCGTCACCTCATATCCCATAATCTCCCTGCCGTAGGGGTAGGGAAGGTGCCCGTCGGTCGCCAACACGGTCAACTTGCCGAATTCTGATTCGATCCTGACCCGGCGGTAGGTGTCGCCGGGCCGACCGATCTCAACACCTGGAGCCAAGGGTGCGTCAGAGAGTATCCGTCCGTGAGAAAAGTCGAGAAAGCTGCGCACGAACGCACCCACCCTGTCCGACGAGACATAGACGCGATTCTCCGGAACCGTCTGCAGCGCGGGATACGACGGAGGAGTGGTGTGCCAGTACAGTTGCGTGTTGACGCCGCCCGGCCACTGAATGATGGCGTCTCGACCGATCGGATCGTTGAATGAAGCGACGAGGACGGCGGCCCCGGTTGCCCGCGCGGCGCGGATCGCCTCGTCCAGGTTCGTGACCAGATACCCCGTGCGCTCCAGACCAAATGGATACGGGATCGGCGTGTTGAAGCCGAACACGGACAAGGTTCCGACCGGCGTGAGGACCAGCTGGATCCGGGTGCTGCTCGGCGTCGGTGTCACCGTAACAACTGCCGCCTGCGCCGTGGTACCGCCAAATGTCGCGATCACGCTCGCGACGAAGCGATCGAAATCCTGCGCTGCCACATAGACGTGCGCGGTGTCGTACTGCGGACCGACAGCGATATCCACAGTTCCAGCTGTATCTGCACTTTGGGCCGACGTGTGGAAGTATGGCGATTCGCTCGCGGCACCAAGCGTCACCAGTATCGCAAGGGCGCTGGCGCCGACAATCACGTTGAGGCGCATGGTGTCTCTCATTCCTGTTCCTCACAGAGTCAAGGCGCGTCTGATGGATGCGGCCGGTCGTACCGCTCGCCGACGAGACACACCGAAACGGCACGTGGAACGTCGAGCTTCTTCGTCTGAATCCAGATTCCGAGCTGTTCCCCGATCACCATGCCCAGCAGGCCAAGTAAAGCGATGATGGGCGGAGCCGGACTCTTCACGCGTACAAGCGCGTAGATGACGCCGACGCCGAGACCGACGACGAAAGACAAGAACAGTCCCTTCATGTCCATTCCTCTCCCGAGGGGCTTCGCCCCTCGGACTCCCCGACTGGCTCGCTCGCGGGGGCCCCAAGCCCCGCCCCGCTCGCCAGGCTCACTCGCGTTCGCTCGTTCGCGCCGTTCATGAGATGACTTCTAGTCTCAGAACGCGAAACAATCGCAACCGAGGCCCCATAGGCCCAAATCGCCCAGCACCTGGAGATGCGATCGCGTCCCACCATGTGCCGGTTTCTCGACATGTGAACAGGAAGCGGAATGCGGCGCGTCAACCGTCTGGCTCGACGTCTTCGCGTAACCTCCATAACGTCTGACCGGTGACCAGCTTGGACTCACCGGCAGCTCCGGCGGCGCGAGTCGTGAAAACTCGGCCGTGGCATAGACGACCTTCCCGCCCATGATCGTGAGAACCGACTCGAGCTGCTTGATCTCCTCCTCCGGAATGGAGAAGTAATCCGCCGAGAGAACAGCCAAGTCAGCCAGCTGGCCAGGAGCCAGCGCTCCCTTTTTCCCGTTGTCCGTCGAAAACCAGCTGCTTCCCACTGTGTACAGTTTGAGTGCTTCACTTCGATCGAGCCGGTTCTCCTCGGGATAGAGCCTGAGCCCGCCAACGGTCTTGCCGGTGACCAGCCAGTAGAGGGATAGGTAAGGGTTGTAACTCGAGACGCGCGTCGCGTCCGTGCCGGCGCCGACCGGGACGCCCATCTCGAGCATGCGCCGGATCGGGGGGGTGCGCCTGGCCTGCTGCGAGCCGTATCGCTCCACGAAGTACTCGCCCTGAAAAGCCATCCGGTTTTGCACCGCGATGCCGCCGCCCAACGCTTTCACGCGTTCAATATTGCGATCGGTAATCGTTTCGCAGTGATCGAAGAACCAGTGCAGCCCGTCAAACGGAATCTCGCGGTTGACCTCCTCGTAGACAGTCAACACCCGCTCGATCGTCTCGTTGTAGGTCGCATGCAGGCGAAACGGCCAGCGATGCTCCACGAGATGCCGGATCACCGCCTTCAGCTCGCTCTCCATGACCGGGAGCAGGTCCGGGCGTGGAACCAGGAAGTCTTCGAAGTCCGCAGCAGAAAAGACCAGCATCTCGCCCGCCCCATTGACGCGATAGTAGTCATCGCCGTCTCCGGGCCTGGTCAGTGTCGTCCAGCTGCTGAAGTCGGCCAGTTCCTGCTTCGGCCTTTGCGTGAAAAGGTTGTATGCAAGACGTAGCGACAGCTCTCCGTTGCGGTGCAGCTCGTTCACGACGCCGTAGTCGTCGGGATAGTTCTGAAAGCCGCCGCCCGCATCAATCGCGCTCGTGATGCCGAAGCGGTTCAGTTCACGAAAGAACAGGCGCGACGAATTGAGCTGGTCCTGGCGCGAGAGTGTCGGCCCCTTGGCCAGAGTGGCGTAGAGAATGTTCGCATTCGGCTTGGCGATGAGAAGGCCGGTAGGATTCCCGTGTCGGTCGCGCTGAACCTCGCCCGCGGGAAACTCGGGGGCTTGCTTGTCATAGCCGAGCGCTCGGAGTGCCGCCCCATTCAACAGCGCGCGGTCGTACAAATGCATGACGAAGACGGGTGTTTCTGGAGCCGCCGCATTGATCTCGTCGAGCGTTGGCATGCGACGCTCCGCGAATTGAAATTCCGTCCATCCGCCAATGACGCGAACCCATTGCGGAGCCGGCGTCCGGGCCGCCTGCTCGCTCAGCATGCGGAGCGCATCCGCGAGTGAAGGCACGCCATCCCAGCGCAACTCCAGGTTGTAGTTCAGGCCGCCGCGAATCGGATGCATGTGCGAGTCGTTGAGACCAGGGATGAGGGTCCGCCGGCGCGCATCGATCACGCGTGTCGCGGGACCTCGCAAGCGCAGAATCTCGTCATCCGTGCCGATTGCGGCGATCTTTCCGTCAGCGATGGCGACTGCCTCGACAAACGATGGCACTCCGTTGGTCGCGACTTTGGCGTTGTAAAGGATCGTCTCGGCAGACATAGGGGTATCCATCCGCGATTCCAGTGATTGTGAGAGGGCGACGGACTGGACCGCCCTCTCCGTTCATGACTTGTGTGAACCCGCGAGGACGGGTGCCGCGTATTCAGGAAACTTCGTGTCGGGAGCGCCGTGCACCATCGTGTAGGCGTACTCCACGCCGATGCCGTAGGCTCCGTAATGGGTCTTCACGATATCCATGACGGCGTCATAAGTGTCTTTGTGCGCCCAATCTCGCTGCCATTCCAGCATCGTGGACAGCGAGGTCACTGGCACGGCACCAGCCTGAATGACCCGCTTCATCGCATTGTCGTGGGCAAGCTGGCTGACGTCGCCGCAACAATCCTCGAGGACGTAGATCTCGTAGCCATCGTGAATGGCCTGCACAGTCGGCAGGGCGACGCAGGTCTCTGTCCACAAGCCGGCGAGGACGATCTTCTTGCGGCCGCTCTTCTCGATGGCCGCGACGAAGTTCCTGTCGTCCCAGGAGTTCATCGACGAGCGTTCAATCGGCTCCTGGCCCGGAAAGACTGCTCGAATCTGTGGCCAGAGGTGTCCGCTGAACCCTTTCGTTTCGACTGTCGTCAGCACGACAGGCACGTCGAACACGCGGGTGGCCTTGGAGAGCGCGACCGTGTTGTTGATGATGGTCTGGCGATCGAAGTTGCTGGTTCCGAACAGCATCTGCGGCTGATGGTCGATCAGCGCCACGACGCAATTGTCGGGGGTCAGAAGCCCTTTCTCGCTCAGCTTTGGGCGGTTGCCGTTTGAAGATTGTTTAGCCATACGATTTCAAGTGCTCCTTCGAGGTGAGGCCGCACGAAGGCCGTTATGGTCGGTGTCGACCTTCGGATCGTCGCTGCCCGCGTGAATTGTCACGTCGACCCGTGAGGCAACCTCTCTGCCGATCGCCGATGTTCAGGAACTGGTAACAAATCAGGTAGGCCTCGCAGTGTTCATGGGACAGCAATGTGTCGCCGCACGCGGCGTCTGCGTGTGCGTGCGCACGCCCCCGATCTGGGACACACCTTGTTCTGCAGACGCAGCGTTCTCGGTTGGTGGGTGCGTTGTCAGTGTCAGTGCCGACTCTTCCCGGCGGCTGGTTCGTCGCAAGGTCGGGCGCGCAAGAGCGTCGGGAGCTCACAGCGGAGCAGATCGCCGATCCGATCGACGGTGACGTCCGCTGGTGGGTAGGTAGTCACGCCCGGGTCCAGCGCGTAGTGGCCCTGGCGCACGAAGACGGTGGTGAGGCGTCCTCCCCAGACCGCTTTCGCGGCCGAGAGGATGCGGATCTTGTCGTCGACGAGGACGTAATGGTCGGCCGGATACCGCCGTTCGACGTCGTCCAGCTCCTGCTCCTTGTGGATGTAGATGAGGACACGGCCCTCGACCGCCTCGCGCAGGCCGGAACGCTCGACCTTGCGTGGCTGGAAGACGACGTCTCCGTCGGAGAGGATGACCGTGGGTCCACAGGCGCGCAGATGCTCGATGACGTCGAGCGACTCCGGATACAGCCGGTTCGCGAACGGATAGTCGATCAGGAACGAGGAGAGGGTCAGCAGACGCGGATCGCGCGGATACTCGGCGCGATAGCGCTGGAGTGCGCCGAGATAGTCCGCATAGCCCAGCTCGGCGCGCAGCTTCTCGAAGATCGCCCAGTACCGCTTCTGTCCGTCCGGCCCGACTTCGCGCTCTAAGTGGCGCGCGAGATCCGCGGACACCCGGTCGTTGTCGAGCAGCGTGTTGTCGACGTCGAGCAGGAAGACGACCGAAGACATTGATACCATCGCGTCGTTTCCCTGCGAGTCAAAGACCGGGCGAGGTGCGTATGGCGATTGCCCCGTCATACGCGTCTAGCTGCTGCGTATGACCATCCGCGCGCCAGCGGTTCGGGGCTCAGCACACCCTGCCACGTCGTTCGTGGTTGGCAGGTGCGGCGTGGCGCGGAATGGGAATTGGCCCGTCGATCCGTCGATCCGGCCGAAGTCTGCATACACGTTGAAGCGCTCGTCGCGCACGAAACCGAGCAGTGTCATTCCGCACTCGCGGGCCAGGTCGACCGCCAGGCTCGACGGGGCGCCGACGGCCCCGATTACCGGGACGCCCGCGATCGCGGCCTTCTGCACCAGCTCGAAGCTTACCCTTCCACTGACGAGGACAATCCGGTCTGCCAGCGGAACACGCCCGGCGAGCAGCTCGGACCCGATGAGCTTGTCCAGAGCGTTATGTCGGCCGACGTCCTCCCGGAGCGCGAGCAGGCGGCCTTCAGCGTCGAAGAGACCTGACGCGTGGATGCCGCCCGTTCGCGCGAATGCCGACTGGCCGGCGCGGAGCGCCCGCGGAAGAGCGTGGATCACATCGGGCGAGAGGAGTGGCGCCCCCGGGACGAGCGAATAGCGACTCGCCACGCGCACGGCGGCGATCGTTCGCTTGCCGCACGCGCCGCAGCTCGAGGAAACGAACGAATGGCGATCGAGCTTCGCGGCATCCGGCCTGACGCCGGATCGAAGTCCAGCCTCCACCGCGTTCCGTCCGACCCGCCTCACGCGCTCGAGGTCGTCGGCTCCGGCGATCAGCCCCTCAGTGAGGAGGAATCCAGCCGCCAGTTCCACGTCGTCGCCGGGCGTCCGCATCGTCACGGCGACCGAGGTCGGCTTGGCGCCCGCGGCGGTAGCCGCCAGCCGGATCTCCAGCGGCTCCTCCACCGAGAGCTCGTCGCACGAGCGCGCGGAGACGGACCCGTTCACGCGCCCCACCTCGACGCTCGCGACGCCGGCGCTACCGCAGATCCCGATCACGACTCCCGCCCCGACGGCGTGATCTCGACGACCACGTGCTTCATCAGGGGCTGGTCGCTCTGCGCGCTGTAGTCGCCGATCGGGCAGAGGACGTTGAGCTCGGGCATGTATCCCATCGCGGAGCCGCGCGGCAGGTTGTAGGGCAGTGCGCGGTAGCCGCGAACCGAGCGCATCGATCCGTCCTTCGCGAAGCTCGTGATGTCGACGAGGTCGTACTTCTCGAGCCCCCGCTCGCTCATGTCCTCGGTGTTCATGAAGACGAGCGTCCGGAGGTTCGTCACCCCCCGGTAGCGGTCGTCGTCGGAGTAGATCGTGGTGTTCCACTGGTCGTGCGACCGCATCGTGCCGAGCACGAGCCGGCCCGTCGGCGGGGCGGCCTCGGCGAGCGGCGCGGTGGAGAAGTTGGCCTTTCCCGTGTCGGTGAGGAATACGAGTTCGCGGGCGGGCTGCTTGAGCCGGAATCCCAGCGGCTGGCGGACGCGACGGTTGAAGTCCTCGAATCCCTCGATCGCCTCCGCCATCTTGTCGCGGATCAGGTCGTAGTCCGCGGCGTAGTCGGCCCACGGCGTCTTCGACGCGGCGAGCGACGCCATCGCGATACCGGCGATGATCGCCGGTTCCGATCGCAGGTTGGGCGCGCGCGGCTCCTTCATCCCGAACGAGAGGTGGACCATGCTCATCGAATCTTCGACGGTGATCCCCTGGAGGCCGGTCGGGCCGTGGTCGCGCTCCGTCCGCCCCAGGCAGGGCAGGATCACGGCGTCCTTGCCGTGAACGATGTGGCTGCGATTGAGCTTGGTGCTCACTTGCACGGTCAGGTCGCAATTCTGCAGCGCCGGGAACGTGTAGGCCGTGTCGGGCGCCGCGAGTGCGAAGTTGCCACCCATGCCCACGAACACCTTCACCTCGCCGCGCATCATCGCCGGGATCGCGGCCACGGTGTCGATCCCGTGCGCGCGCGGCGAGGTGATGCCGCAGGCGGCGTCGAGGCGGGCGAGCCAATCCTCCGTCGGTCGATGGTCGATGCCGCAGGTCCGGTTCCCCTGGACGTTCGAGTGCCCGCGGATCGGACACGGGCCCGCGCCCTCGCGGCCGATGTTGCCGCGGAGCAGCAGCACGTTGACGATCTCGCGGATCGTGTCGACCGCGTGCTCCTGCTGGGTCACGCCGAGGCACCAACTGATGATGGCCGACCGGGACTTGCGATAGACCTCGGCGAGCTCGCGTATCTTCGCCTCCGGCACGCCGGACTGGAGCGCGACCTCGGCCCAGGGCGTCTTTTCGACGAGTGCCCGGTAGGCGCCGAACCCCGCGGTGTAGCCCTCGATGAAGTGCCGGTCGATCGCCTTCGGGTCGGTGGCCAGCGACTCGAACAGATACTTCGCGACGCCCCGCATCAGCGCCATGTCGCCGGCGATTCGCGGCTGGACATTGAGTGTGCTCGTCGGCGTCGACTGGAACGTCGCCATGTGCAGGATCTCGTGCGGGACGATCGTGCGGCGCGCGGCCGCCTCGATCAGCGGGTTCACGTGCACGATGCTGGCCCCGCGGCGATGCGCCTCGGCCAGTGAGGTCAGCATGCGCGGTGCATTCGAGGCGGCGTTGACGCCCAGGACGATCAGGCAGTCGGCCTTCTCCCAGTCGACGAGGTCGACCGTCCCCTTGCCGGTGCCGATCGCGGCCTTGAGCGCGCGGCCGCTGGCCTCGTGGCACATGTTCGAGCAGTCGGGGAGGTTGTTCGTCCCGAGCTCGCGCGCGAAGAGCTGGTAGAGGAAGGTCGCCTCGTTGCTGAGCCGGCCGGACGTGTAGAAGGCCGCCTCGTGCGGGCTCGTGAGCCCGCGGACGTGCCGTCCGATCAGCGCAAAGGCATCGTCCCACGATAGGGGCACGTATCTGTCGCTCGCCGCGTCGTACCGCATTGGATCCGTCAGGCGGCCGGCATCCTCGAGGGCGAAGTCGCTCCAGCCGGCGAGCTCGGAGACGGTGTGGGCTGCGAAGAAGTCCGGGTTCGCCTTCTTCCGGGTCAGCTCCCAGGTGGCGTGCTTGATGCCGTTCTCGCAGATGTCCAGGCTGAGGCCGTGCCGGTCGTCGGGCCAGGCGCAGCCGGGGCAGTCGTAGCCGCCGTCTTCGTGGTTCATTTTGAACACGACCCGCGCACCGTCAATCAACTCGCGCTGCTTCAGCAGCACCCGGCCGACGTTCAACGCCGCACCCCAGCCGGCGGACGGGTGATCGTAGTCGTGCTGCGAGAACTCACCGCCAGCGTTCGGGCCGCAGCCCGTTGCGGGCCGGACCGCGGGTTCGCCGGTTCGACTCGTTTCGCTCATGCCTGATCTCCTGCACTGCGACCCGGTGCAACGGCGATGCCGTGGATTGGCGCGAACGACGAGCGCAGCGCCGACCGAGTGGCACCGCGGCCCGCGATTCGGCGCGGAGGGCCGTTACCGAGTGCGCTGAAAACCGTGCATCCGCGGACGCCGAGTGCGCATCGCCGCGCACTGAGTGCGCACACGCAGCAGGGTGATGTGCACCGACAGAGCGTGCTGAGAACACTCTCTGTCGCACGGATCGCACCCGTCGATGTGGCGCGCAGATTGCCTCACACCAGAGTGATGGAAAAGTAAAGACAACACGCTGGAGTGAGGAGTGGCCCCACGGTTTCGCCGTGGGGCTGTCTTCGACGGCGGTGCCTCGAGGCGTCAAGTGTGTGAACGGGCGGCACCGACAGGACGGATGTCTCGGCGATGCTGTGCGTTTTCGTGCTTGCCTCGTTGATCGCCCAATATCGCGAGAGTCGGAACCATTCGCTCTCTCGACGAGCGTGATCGTCGAGCGGAGCCGCATTGCCAGCAGCGTCACTGACGGGCCGCAACGTCCAGTGTATTCAAGGTCAGGAGCATCACATGGCAGACAGCGTCTACAAAGTCGTCGAGCTCGTGGGGACGAGTACGGAATCGTGGGAGAAGGCAGCGGCCGCTGCCATCAAGCAGGCGTCGAAGACCCTTCGAGGTCTGAGAGTCGCCGAAATCTCTGAGCTCGACATCGCGCTGGAGGACGGCAACATCTCGCGCTACCGTGCGAAGGTCAAGCTGTCGCTGAAGGTCGAGGCGGCCTGAACCAACAGCCCGTGGTGAAACGCCGGCTGCACGACGGGCGATGCATCCCCGCTGGCGGCGTTGCTCCTCCCTCAAATACTCCGGCATTCGCGGTCGTCGCGCCTTGGGAGCGGCCTCGCCCGTCTCGGTGCGACGCCGGCGTTTCACCACGGGCTGCCAAGGAGTACCAACCGCTACTTCTGTGCAGCCGGCGGTGGCACATTGGTGGCCATTACGGTGAAATCAGGCGGGGTCGTCGTGAAGCCTGCCGCCGGCCGGTCGGTCACCATCAGCGTAGTACCGGGTTCGAGGACGTCGTAGACCTGCTTGGCAAACGCACCGGGGATTCGCACGCGATCGACGACATCGTGCGAGGCGCCTGGCTCGGTATCCGTCGGTAGAGACACCGCCTGCCAAATCGGCGTAGGCTGACCCGGCACGTAGCGATTCGGCTCCGGACGGCTGCCTTCGAGCATCACGAACACCGCTGACCTCAGGGGTCGCTGCGGGTCGGCGATCGAGATCCCCGCGCGGCCGATCAGAACGCCGTTCCGGTGTACGTAGATCGTCTTGTCCGCACCGCTGAGGAGGATGGTCAGCGGACCGGTCGGGGCTCTGTCCGGCGTCCATTCCGTTTGTCCCTCAGGTTCGGGGAGAGAGGCCAGCGCCGAGTTCGGCTGGAGGTGCGCCGATTCGAGGAGCAGACCCGGCCGGAGCGTCGATTCGTCGGCCGTGCTGTGATCGGCGATCACCACGGTGGTGGTTTTCGACGTCACGCCGAAGAGCAGCTTCGAGAACTCGAGGGGAAGGCGCACGCACCCATGCGATGCTGGATAGCCTGGTAAGTTGCCGGCGTGCAAGGCAACGCCTCCCCACGTGAGGCGCTCCATGTAGGGCATGGGTGCGCTGTCGTAGATGTTCGAACGGTGGTCTCTGTCCTTCTGCAGGATCACGAACGCACCGGTCGGCGTGGAATGTCCTGGTCGTCCCGAGCTGACAGACGAGCGCCCGATCCGAATCCCATTGCGGTACACGTAAGCCTGCTGGTCGGGAAGGCTCACAATCACGACCACCGGGCCGGATGATGCCCGTTCGGGGTGCCATTCGAACGATCCTGGTTCGAGCAGGGCTGCCGTCTCCTGGGACAGGAGGCGGGTCTGCAGGCTCCAGACGACGATGAGGACCGTGATTGCGTATCCGACGGTGGTTGATGCGAGCGTCATCGGACCCTCCCAGTCGGCCCACCTGCAAGTCGGCCGTCGACCCTTTCTCAAGCCTTCCCCCTTCGACAGCTCTTCAACGCGGCAACTCGCACTGCTCGTCACGCTCGGCTGGATCGAGGTAAGTGAACGGCAATCCGACGAAAAGCACTCCACCGACAACATTGCCTGCGGTGCTGTAGAGCAGGTTATGCAATGCGTCGGCGACAGTGAGCGTCCCGCCTCCGAGAATTGCCAGTGAGAACGTCCCCATGTTGGCGATCGAGTGCTCGAAGCCGAGATAGACGAAGATGAAGACAACAAAAACCAGTATCAGGATCTTCGCGACCTCGTCCTGGCAGCGTAATGCTATCCGCACCGCCAGGCAGACGATCGCGTTGGCGAGTATGCCCTTGATGAAGATGACGGTTCCGGCCTGATGGGCCTTGTGCAAGGCGCCCGTGAACAGCGCATGATCAACAGGCAGCCGAAGGGAGCCTGCACCCAGGAGCAGCGTTGCCACCAGAATCGCTCCGGCGAGATTTCCAAAATAGCAGGCGGTCCACAGGAGCACCGCTTGTTTCCAGCTGGTCCGTCCTTCCGCTGAAGATACCGTCAGGTACATACTGTTGCTGGTGAACAGCTCGGTATTCGTGAAGACGATAATCGTCAGGCCGACACCGAAAAACCCGGCTGCGATCACTCTTCCCAGCGAGATGTCGTTGAGATTTTGCGTCAACACCCAAAACACGAAGCCAACGAGGGTCAACACCATCCCTGCGCCCAGCGACCGCAGCAGATAGCGAGACGGGTCAAATTGCAGCAAGCGGACTTTGCGGACACCCGCGTCGGCCGCCTTGTCTACATACGTTCGATCATTCATCGTGAGGTCCGGGTGTTGTGGGCGTGGCTGTCGGTGCGCCGCATCGGGTCCATCCGACGTGAGTGCCTGGACCACGCGATCCTGGCACACGCGTCGGGGTTGGGCCGCGTGCTGCTAGCAGGCGGGCTGCTCGCAGGCCGTGCAACGTTTCACCACGGCCTGCCTAGAACGTGAACTGTAGTGCGCCGTAGACATAATCGCTGCCACGCGAGGGTCCCGTCTGCTTGATGAAGTCACCCGAAAAGAAATGGTTGTAGCTGGCGTACCCGGACACCTGCGGATGGAATTGGTAGGTGGCGATGAGATCCGACTCGGTGCCGACGTAGCGCGCCGTCGTCCCGGTTCCCGCCCGGAACACCCCTCCCGAGTTGCCATAGAGCGCGTCGTGATCGTTGGCGCGCCAGAACAGGAACTGGGTGAACAGCACCGAGAGCCGCTGGATCGGCCGAACACTCATTCCACCGCTCGGGCTGAGGATATTTTGTCGCCCCACGTAGTCCATCGCGCCGAGATAGGTGTGATTGGTGGGATAGAGCTGGTTGAACGTGCCGACCCGGCCGCCTGGAGTATCGTCGCCGCTCGCGTAATCAAAGGTGACGAAAGGACGCGGGCTGAGGCGCGTCTCGAAAGTGTAGCCGCCATTGGCCGAGATCATCCACGCACGGATGTCCTCGCCGCCGAGCGTGCCAAACTGGCCCGCCCCCTCCAGGTCGAAGTCGAGACCAGGCAGACGTTCGTGAGTGGAGGCTCCATGCCCGCTCGGGGCACGGCGCCAAAGACGCCCGCCGATCGTCTGCCGCTTCTCGTGTCCCGAGGTCTGGTTGAACCTCGCCGACGCATTGTCGGCACCCAGCCAGTAGAGATCTGCCTTCACGGTCCCCTTCGCCTTGCCCGAGGCGTACGCGCCATATAGCTTGTGCTCCGAGGATGCCTCACCGATTCCATGCGGCTTGAACATCACGAGCTCCGCCCACATCGGCGTGACGCTCCAGCCGGCGGCGTGGATGACGGCCGATCCCGCCTGGAACGTGCGACGCACGTTCGTCCAGTCGCTCGGCCCGACCAGCCGCTGGGCCCCGAACAGCAGCTCCTGCCGTCCGCCGCGAACGGCGACCGTCGCCGAACCGCCGAGAGGAACCACGACATCGGCAAAGAAGTTCTGGATATCGAGCCTGTCGACGTTCGCAACCTTGCCGCCGGTCAGGTCGCGGCCGGTCGACCGCGAGCTCTTGCCCTCGGCAAACACGCGAACGTATTTGGTCGCGTGCAGGTCGGCGCTGAACCGCACCCGGGACAGCGAGTAGCCTGCCGAGTGCTCGGGTTTCGAGTCGCCGAACTGGAACTGGTTGTAATACTCGGTGCGGCCGCGCACCTGACCGGCGAACGTCAGCCAGATGTTCTCGCTCCCGTTCAACGGAATGAACTTCAGGCGATCCCATACGTGACCAGGACCGCTCAGGTCCACCTTTTTCAGCTTGGACCAGTCTTCGTCGAAGCGGAGATCCTGATACGCCGGGCGCGCGGGCATCTCGCGTGCCGCGCTGCTCGTCTGGGCCGACACCAACGCCGGCCAGAAGAGGCCGAGCCACGCGGTGACCGCGTACCGCGTCACAACCAGGACTTTGCTCTTCAAGCGTGCGCTCACCAGATCTGCACAATGAACTGTTGCATCCATCTCTACTCTCGCCGACCCCCGAGCGCACGACTGACCTCGCGGCATTGCGAGATACGATCACGCCCGACTACGCGAGCCCCCGTGACGGTTCGAGCAAGGCTCACGCCATCAGATTTTGCGTCGGCGTGTTATGGCTGCGCGCGGCACCTGCGTCGCGGCGAGCATTCGGGTGGGTGTATTCAGTCAAAGAGCTGAATCGCCGGCGGGGCGTCGGGCGAGATACTTCGCGACCGCCGTCTCCAGGTTGAACAGCATGCGCTCGCGCCCGAGGCGCGCTCCGAGCGGCGCGCGCTGGACGACCTGCAGCACCTCGGGGTTCAGCCCCACGAGCCAGACCTCCACGCCGCGCGCGCGATGCCGTTCTTCCGCCTCGGACAACATCTTGAGCGCCGTGTACTCAAGATCCGGCACCGCGTCCAGGTCCAGCACGACGACGCCAGGCTGCGCCGCTTCCACGAGTGGGTGGATCTTCTGGCCGATCCGCCCCGCGTTCGCGAAGAACGCGCGGCCCTCGATCCGCAGCAGGAGCAGCCCGGGGAACGTTTCGTCGTCTGCGTGCTCGTCGGACCGACGACGGAACACGTTGGTGCCGCGCTTGCGCCCGATCACGTAGACGGGCGGATCGGCGACCTGGTGGGCGAGCGACCCGAGCGAGAGCACGACCGCGACGAGGATCCCCGTCAGCGTTCCCAGCAGCACGACGCCCGCGAACGCAGCCACGGCCCAGTAAAACTCCATGCGCCGCACGCTGCGGATCACCCGGAACTCCCCGGGCTGAATCAGCCTGCTCGAGTAGATGATCACGACCGCCGCGAGCGTGGCCTGCGGCAAGAGGCCGATCAGCGGCCCGAGCAGGAGCATTGTCACGAGCGCGATCGTGGCGGTCACGATCATCGAGAGCGGCGTGCGCGCTCCGGCGCTCCGGTTCACTGCGGTCTGCGAAGTGCCGCCGCCGGCGGGCATCGACCCGAAGAGCGCGCTGCCCGTATTGGCGAGACCGGTCGCGAACAGCTCCTGGTTCGGGCGCGGAGCGGGCTCGCCGCTCTGCACGAACGCGCGACCCGCGGCGATCGTCTCCGTGAAGCTCATCAGCGCAATGCCGAGCGCGCCGGGCCACAGCACCTGCGCGAGCGACCAATCGGGTCGCACGAGATGAGGCAGACCGCGCGGAATGTCGCCGACGGTCTCCACCGGGAGATCGAACAGGCCGACCGCGGCGATGCCCACCGCGACGGCGACGAGCGGCGCCGGTGCGCGCGGCGCGAAGCGCGCGAACGCCATGAGGATCGCCAGCGTCGCGAATGCGACGGCGAGCGCCGGGCGCGACGCGTCGGGCAGCGCTTCTGCGGTCCGGATCAAATTCTGGAGAAACGTCCCGTTGGCGAAGTGCACGCCGAGCAGCTTCGGGATCTGGTTCAGCAGGATCACGAGCCCGATCCCCGTCTTGAAGCCGACGAGCACCGGCTCGGAGATGAAGTTCGCCACGAATCCGAGCCGCAACAGCGAGGCCGCCACGAGGACCCCGCCCACGAGCAGCGTCAGGGTTGCGCCCGCCGTGAGCAGCGCGTCCAGATCGCCGCCCGGCACCACCTGCGCGAGCTGCGTGCCGGTCAGGATCGCGATCGTCGAGGTCGTGCTCACGCTGAGCACGCGCGAGGTCCCGAACAGCGCGTAGACGAGCATCGGCGCAAACACGGTATAGAGGCCGACCTCGACGGGCAGGCCCGCGACCGTCGCGTACGCCATCGCCATGGGAATCACGACGGCGGCCGTGGTGGCGCCCGCGATGACGTCGGGCCGCAGCCATTCCCTGCGGCAGGCGAGCACCCACTCGGCGATCGGCAGCGCTCGGGCCTCGCCGCCAGCTGATGTCGGTGTCAGGACGGCGTGTGAACTGTCCACGTCATGACGCGCGGCAACAAGAATGCCGACACGCGCCCTGACAAATGGCCGAAATAAGGAGACGGCATTCGTGCGGCGTGAAAACTGCGTGACCTCACGCACACTCCATGTCATGCGCACACGCGCCTGATGACGTGCAGCGGTCGGTATTTGACGCCTGTCCACAGTCCAGGGGCGCAGCATAGAAGCGGCGCTTCTCCTGCCTGCGACACGCGTAATCAGCTAATCACCGTGAGCTAGCCGGTGCTCACCTTTTCCCATGTGCTGGAACTTGCCAATGTTGCTGGTGTGCAGGGATGTTCCTGGCAACGTCGCGGCCACGTCTCGCGCCTGATGTTCTGGAATGCGGTGCATCGCATGGTGGCCTGGTAGCAGTCCTGATTCATGCCAATGATCGATGACAACGCAAACACTGTGGTTGCAGCCACGCCCTTCCGTGACGCCGCGCGCGAGGCCGCAGATGTCGGTCGCAAGCTGCGCCAGGCGCGGGAGTTGCGAGGCGTGTCGCTGGAGGAGCTCTGCCTCCGCACGAAGATTCCGGTGCCTAGGCTGCAGCAGATCGAGCAGGGCAACTTCGGGGCGCTGCCACCCGGCATCTATGCCCGCGGCATGCTGCGCGCCGTCGCGCGAGAGGTGGGCTGGGATCCGGAACGCCTCGCCGCCAGCCTGCGCCAGGACGTCGGGGGTGAACGCGCGACCGGTATCGTCGCGCAGGCCGCTACGACTCACGCCTCGACCCGCACTGATTCAGTCGCTCGCGTGCATGTGGCGGCGATCGACGCCATGGATGTCCGCAGACGGCGCGTCCAGTGGTGTGCCCTCGTCGGGCTGCTCCTGATCAGTGGCGCTATCTATACGCTCACAGACCACGGGGTTCGCGAGTCGGCGGTGTCGCGACGCATGGCCGAAAACGTGGTTGGCGTGTCACCAGCCGCGCCGCGCGCAGCTGCGGCCACCAATGCGCCCGGCCCGGTGATGCCCAGCAGCACGGCCACTGCGCCGCTCGAAACCGACGGGCAGGCCGACGACATTCGAGTCGACATAGACGCAGACAACGTCTGCTGGGTCAGCGGAACGGCAGATGGACGCCGCATGATTTACCGTCTGCTCAACGCTCGTGACCACGCGGAGATCCGCGCTGCTGCCGATCTCGTGCTTCGCGTCGGTGACCCGTCTGCGTTGCGCCTGACGATCAACGGCGGTGCGGGTCGGCTCTTGGGACGCGCCGGTGAGCCGGTGACCGCGCACCTCACGCGCGAGAACTATCGCGACTTCCTGCAGCCAGGAACAGGCCCGGTGACAGTGTCGGCAACGCCGTTGCCACGCTGACATTCCGGCCACACATCACTGTGAGCTAGCCCTTGCTCACATTGTTCGGTCGAGAACGCACTGCGTAATGTAGTGATGGCGGCTCGAGAAGCAATCGCGACTAGGAAAGGTGCCTGCGTTGCAGGCGAGGCCGCCTAGCCAGATGCAAGAGTCCGAGTGACCGCATGAGGGCAATTGATAACGGCAAGCATAAGGAGATTGTGATCATGAGTTTACCTCTCGAAGGAATCAAAGTTGTCGACTACACCGGCGTGCAGTCCGGGCCGTCGTGTACGCAAATGATGGCGTGGTTCGGTGCCGAAGTTGTGAAAGTCGAGCGCCCGAAGACCGGAGACAACACCAGAGTCCAGTTGCGCGACATCCCAGGCGCGGACGCGCTCTACTTCACGATGGTCAACAGTAACAAGCGATCGATCGAGCTCGACACCAAGACGCCCGAAGGCAAGAAGATCCTGGAGCAGCTGATCCGCGGCGCCGACGTGATGGTCGAAAACATGGCGCCGGGAGCGCTCGACCGCACAGGCTTCACCTGGGAGCGTATCCATGAGATCAACCCGCGCCTGATCTTCGGCGTGGTCAAGGGCTTCCCCGATGGCTCGCCCTTCACCGACATCAAGGCGTACGAAAACGTGGCCCAGTGCGCCGGCGGCGGCGCCTCGACGACTGGCTTCTGGGACGGCCCGCCGACGGTCAGCGGCTCGGCGCTCGGCGACAGCAACACTGGCAACCACCTCTTGATCGGCATCCTCGCCGCCCTCTTGCAGCGTGAGAAGACCGGCAAGGGCCAGCGGGTGTTCATGTCCATGCAGGAAGCAGTGCTGAATCTCACCCGCGTCAAGCTCCGCGACCAGGAGCGGCTCGAGCGCGTCGGCTACCTGGCCGAGTACCCGCAGTATCCGATTCGAGAAGACGGCAAGTATGGAAAATTCACCGACGCCGTCCCGCGCGGTGGCAACGCCGGCGGCGGTGGCCAGCCGGGCTGGGTGCTCAAGTGCAAAGGCTGGGAGACCGACCCCAACGCCTACATCTACTGCACGATCCAGGGTTCGAACTGGGAGAAGACCGCCGAGGCTATCGGGCGTCCGGAATGGGCGAAGGACCCGAACTACGCCACGGCTCCGGCGCGACAGCCCAAAATCTTCGATATCTTCGCGGAGATCGAGAAGTTCCTCGCGGACAAGGACAAGTACGAGGCCGTCGAGTACTTTGCCAAGTTCGATGTGCCGTGCTCGCCGGTGCTGTCCATGAAGGAAATCATGCACGACAAGTTCCTGCAGAGCAATGGGAGCATCGTCTCGGTCCCGCACAAAGTGCGCGGCCAGTACTGGACCGTCGGCTGCCCGATGAAGTTTTCGGAGTTCACGCCCAAGATCACCAGCGCGCCGCTCCTGGGCGAGCACACCGACGAGGTGCTGGGTGAGCTGGGATACACCGCCCAGCAAATTGCCGAACTGCACAAGAAGGGAGCCGTCGGGGCGACGGGGCTCGAGGCCTTGTCCAAGCCCAAGTCCGACTCGAAAAAAGAGGAAGTACTGCAGTTCTAGAAGTGATGGGCAGCGTGATGAGCACCAGCATTCCGGAGATGTCCATCGTCTACGAGCAAGTGGTGGCGGCACTCAGCGATGCCGTCGTCATCTGCGACCGTTACGGTGTCATCAGGTTCTGGAACGGTGCCGCCGAGCGTCTTTTCGGATTTGCCCCGACCGAGGCGCTCGGCAGCTCCCTCGAGCTCATCATCCCGGAGCGCTTGCGAGAGCGGCACTGGGCCGGTTTCGACAACGCCATCGCTACCGGGCAGACGCGGTACGACCACGACGTGCTGCGGGTTCCAGCCCTGCACAAGGACGGACGCGGATTGTCCATCGCATTTACGGTCGGATTGCTCCTCGGGCCTGAACGAATGGTCACAGGGCTGGTGGCTGTGATTCGCGACGAAACCACACGCTTCGCCGAAGAGCGGGATGTGCGCAAGCGATTAGCGGAACTCGAAAACAGATACGGCGCGTAAGCGCCACGATGGTCGCGGGGGCCCAGAGGTTCGCTCCCGGCCGAGAAGAGGGACTTATGTCTGCAATCACAGAGAAATCACCGAGTGAAGTGGAAACGACAAACGGGCAGGAATCGCCGGCGTTGACCGACGGATTTCATCTCGTGATCGACGCGCTGAAGCTCAACGGAATCGACACCATTTACGGCGTTCCAGGAATCCCGATCACTGATCTGTCCCGGCTGGCGCAGGCAGAAGGAATGAGGTTCATCGGATTCCGGCATGAGGCATCGGCAGGAAACGCTGCTGCGATAGCAGGTTATCTGACCAAGAAGCCGGGGATTTGTCTGACCGTTTCTGCGCCAGGCTTCCTGAACGGCCTGGTGGCTCTTGCCAACGCGACCACCAACGGCTTCCCGATGATCCAGATCAGCGGGTCGAGCGAGCGTCACATCATCGATCTCCAACAAGGCGATTACGAAGAGCTCGATCAGATGAATGCCGCAAAGCCCTACGCAAAAGCGGCCTACCGGGTCAACCGGCCAGAAGACATCGGTATCGGCGTCGCACGCGCGATTCATGCGGCCGTGTCCGGGCGTCCCGGTGGCGTCTACCTGGACTTGACCGCGAACGTCCTTGCCGCCGCAATCGACGCGGCGGCCGGGGCCAACTCGCTGGTGCGGGTTGTCGATCCCGCACCAGCGCACATTCCTGCCCCGGAATCGATCGAACGGGCGCTCGAGCTGCTGGCGAGTGCACAGCGGCCGCTCATCCTTCTTGGCAAGGGCGCTGCGTATGCACAGGCCGACGCTGACATCCGTTCGTTTATCGAAAAAACCGGCATTCCTTACCTGCCGATGTCGATGGCCAAGGGACTCCTGCCTGATAACCATCCTCAGGGTGCGGCCGCGGCCCGCTCGTTGGTTCTTGGCAAGGCCGATGTCGTCATGCTGATCGGGGCTCGCCTGAACTGGCTTCTGGCTCATGGCAAACCCCCGCAGTGGTCGCCCACCGTACGTTTCGTGCAGGTTGACATTTCGCCGATGGAAATTGACAGCAACCGTCCGATCGCCGCACCCGTGGTCGCGGACATCGGATCTGCCATGGCCGCGTTTCTGGCCGCGCTCAAGCCGGGACGAATCAAGGTCCCGTCTGCGTGGACCAAGGCCATTGCTGATAACAAGCAGCACAACATCGAAAAAATGGCGGCACGGCTCAATGCCGACCCCCATCCGATGAACTTTTCGAGCGCGCTTCGCGCCATCAGGGACACACTCGCGAAAAACAAAGATGTCTTCGTCGTCAACGAGGGGGCCAACACGCTCGACTTCACTCGCAACATCGTCGACATGTACGAACCGCGGAAGCGGCTCGACACGGGAACGTGGGGCGTGATGGGCATCGGTATGGGGTATGCCGTCGGCGCGGCTGTGACCTCAGGTCAACCGGTCGTCGCCATTGAAGGCGATAGTGCTTTCGGCTTCAGCGGCATGGAGCTCGAGACCATTTGCCGCTATTCACTGCCGGTCGTCACGATTGTGTTCAACAACGGCGGCATCTATCGCGGGGACGGTGTCAACCGTGCCGGCGGCACCGATCCGTCACCGACGACCTTTGTCAAGGACTCGCGCTACGACAAACTCATCGAGGCGTTCGGCGGCACTGGTCATCATGTCACCGACACTGAAAGTCTCGCCAAGGCTCTTGCCGAATCCCTGGCCTCGCGCAAACCGGCACTGATCAACTGCGTCATCGATCCGAAAGCAGGTACCGAGAGCGGCCACATCGGGAATCTCAACCCGAAGAGCCAGATTGGCGCTGCGAAGAAGTGAGGAGCGGCATCGTGAACGTCTCGACAACGGCCAGCACCGCTGTGCCATTCGTGAGCGCTCTCTCCGGAGCGCTCACGAAGCACCTTCAACAGCAACCCGGACGGATCGCCATTGGCACCTCGGACCTGCAAACGACGATTACTTACGGGCAGCTCGATACCCTCGTGCGATCGGCGATGGCGCAAATATCCAGGATCGGGTTGAAGCGCGGCCATACGATCGCATTGCTATCCGACAACAGCGTCGAGTTCGTGGTCGGTCTTCTCGCACTGATATTTTCAGGCGCCCGGGTTGCGCCTGTGAACCCGGCGCTCACGTCGAACGAACTGACCACACGACTCGCACAACTGCCCGCGACGGCTTTGCTCGTCACGAGGCACCTGGCGAACAGGCCGGGGTTTGGAAAGAGCATCCCCCCAGGCCTTGGCTACTGGATCATGGAGCTCGAGGGGTCGGGCAGTTCCGCCGAGGTGCGAATCGTGCACAAGGAAGGGACTCCCGCGCCTGGCGCGTCTGCCCAGCCAGATCGTCCGGCTGAAGGTGACGAGATCGCCCTCCTGATGTTCACGGGCGGCACGACCGGGGCCCCCAAGCTCGTTCCTTTGACACACCGCAACATTGCCGCGTCAATCGAACACATCGCCTCCGGTTATGGGTTGTCACCAGACGACGCCACGCTGCTCGTCATGCCGCTCTTTCACGGACACGGGCTCATCGGTGGGCTGCTGTCGACCCTGGCGAGCGGCGGGCGCGCCTATGTGCCGAGTACAGGCGAATTCTCCGCCCACATGTTCTGGCCGGATGTGGTTCGCCTGGGTGTGACCTGGTATACGGCGGTGCCCACCATCCACCGCATTCTTCTGAACCGGGCTCCTCAGGAATACCCGAAGTCCTCCGCGGTCCCGCTTCGCTTCATCCGCAGTTGCAGCGCGCCGCTCGACGAGGAGCTTGCCGCTGCCACCGCAGCGACGTTCCACGCGCCCATGATCGGTGCGTATGGCATGACGGAGAGTTGTCACCAGTTGGCGTCGAATCCGCTTCCGGTCAACGGACCGAACAAACCCTTGTCCGTGGGCCTGCCTACAGGCGTCGAGATCCGGATTGCCGGCGACGGCGGACGAGAGGTGCCGTCGGGCGGCGTCGGCGAGGTCTGGGTGCGAGGGGCGACGGTCGCCTCTGGATATGTGAACAACCCCGAGGCGACCGCGGCAAGCTTCGTCGATGGGTGGTACCGCAGCGGCGATCTCGGCAGCATAGACGAAGACGGCTACATCTTCCTGAGAGGCAGGTTGAAGGAGCTGATCAACCGCGGTGGCGAGAAGATCGCGCCGGGCGACATCGATGCCGTGCTGTTGTCCCACCCGAAAGTGCTCGAGGCGGCATCGTTTGGTGAGGCCGACACGATGTACGGAGAGCGTGTCGAGGCAGCCGTCATTCTGCGCCCGGGAAGGGAAGCCACCGAGCGCGAACTACAAGAGTATTGCCGTACGCGGCTCGGCGCCTTTGAAGTGCCACAGCGGATCCACATTGTGGCCAAGTTTCCACGCACGGCAAAAGGGACGGCCGATCGACGCGCGCTGGCCCGTCAGTTCGCGGTGTAAGTCGGCGCAATTTCGAAAAGAGAGGCGGGAGATCTTATGGAGATATATCCAAGAAAGACGCGCTTGCAGTGGGCTGGAGCGGTTTTCTGTGCCGTCGTCGCGGGCTATCTGGACGGATACGGACTTCTATTCCTGAAAACGTATGTGTCGTTCATGAGTGGGAACACGACAAGCACCGGTGTGAATATTGGAAGCGCCAAGTTCGGCGCCGCATCCAACGCCGCGCTTGCCGTCATCTGTTTCGTGGCCGGCAGTTTCTTCGGGAGCCTGTTGGCCCAGTCCAAGGCCCGCCACATCCATCGAGCCATTTTTGCGTGCGTTGCGGTGCTGCTTGCGGCGGTGGTCGGGCTCGAGTGGAACGGTCCAGGGAATACCGTGGTCGAAATCGCATTGCTCTGCCTTGCCATGGGCGTGGTGAATCCAGCCTTGACCAAGATCGGAGTGGAGCCCGTCAGTCTCACGTTCGTGACGGGCACCTTGAACAGAATTGGCGGTCATCTTGCCGCAGCCGCAGGCCAGGTACCGCTGAAGGACTCGAACCGCGAAGGAGACTCCCATCTCAGGCGGGCCGGCCTGGACGCAAGTGTCTGGTTCGGGTTCATCGGCGGTGCGGTTCTGGCCGGCATGCTGCTTCCAAGCGTGAGGGCCTGGGCCCTTCTGCCTCCTTGCGCTGTCATGGTGCTGTTGGGCCTGTTCAGCGACCGGGCCCCGACTCCTGAGAAACCACTGGCAACTCGTGGACACGACGGGACTGTTGGCATCGTTCCACAGGAATCACGCTGAACAACCAGCTTCGTGAAATCCGGACTCGTTCCTGGTGCCGACGTGTCGATACCTACTCTTGTAAAGAGGGATGACCTGGCAGTGTCAAACACGAGCCCAGGTCATCGCAATACCTGCAAACTGGAGGCGCTCAGGCGTGTTCCGCTCTTTGCCCGGCTCGACGATGACGAAACCGCAGTGTTGGCCAGTCAGGTCGAAGTAAAGGCCTTCGATGCACGAGAGTGCATTTACCAGATGGGAGATTCCGGCGTCCAGGCCTACGTAATGGTGTCCGGCAAGGTTCGGGTGACCACAGTGGACGAGGATCAGCGGGAGGTCGTCGTGGACGAGCCAGTGACAGGCGAGTTCTTCGGCCTCGCCTCCATGCTGGAGCAGACGCCGCATCAGACCAGTGCGACCGCACTGGAGGACACCACGTGTCTCGAAGTATCACGAGAGAATATCGCCGTCCTGCTGCAACGGAAGCCTCTCGCGGGGATGGATCTTCTCGCCACTCTTGGCCATCAGTTTCACACGTCGCAACGACTGGTCCAGCTGCGGGCGAGCCGCAATCCGAACGAGATTATCGAGGAGAAGGCGACCTTTGGCGAGCGGATCGCTGATGCGGTCGCCCGGTTTGGCGGGTCATGGACCTTCGTCGTCTTGTTTTCGTTGTTAATGGCAGTATACGCACTTGTCAATACTCGCCTCGGCGGCAGAGCCTGGGATCCCTATCCCTTCGTTCTATTGAATCTCTTTCTGTCGACCTTGGCCGCCTTTCAAGCTCCGGTCATTCTGATGAGCCAGAACAGGCAGGACAAGAAGGACAGAGTGCGGAGCGAGTTGGACTTCGACGTCAATCGTCGGGCGGAAGCGGAGATCCGGGGCCTCTCGCGGAGGATGGATCTGCTGGATCAGAAGATTGGTGATGTCGGCAATGTGCTGCGCTGGAGCGGAAGTGCCTCTACACAGCTGTCGATGAGCGCAGAAAGAACAGGCAGCGAATGAGCGAACAGGATGAAAACCAGCGCGAGCTGACCATGTCGGTGCTGATGACGCCGAACATGGCCAACTTTTCCGGGAACGTGCACGGCGGCGTGATCCTCGAGCTGCTGGACCAGGTGGCCTACGCCTGTGCCAGCCGCTACGCCGGCTGCTACGCCGTGACGCTGTCGGTGGATGAGGTGTTGTTCAAGGAGCCGATCCACGTGGGCGAGATGGTCACGTTTTACGCCAGCATCAACCACGTGGGTCGCACGTCGATGGAGGTGGGCATCAGGGTCGCGGCAGAGAACATCCAGGAACACAGGGTGCGCTTTACCAATATCTGCTACTTCACCATGGTGGCCTACGAGAACGGCAAGGCGGTACCGGTGCGGCCGCTGACGCTGGACACCGAAGCCCAGAAGGAGCAATTCCGCGAAGCGGAGCTACGCAAGCAAATGCGGCTGAAAGCGCCGCGCAAGGCCGCCCACTCTGACCCAGTCGCGGGCGTAGGTTCTGCCCGATGACGAGCACAGAAGAGCGCCGCGCGGCCCGCTGGTTCCAGGATGCGAGCGAGCATCGCGAGCGAGCCACGCGACCGGAGCGCGCCGGCGAAGCGGCGTGCGAGGGCGCGTGTAGGGGAGTCCGAGGGGCGAAGCCCCTCGGAAGGTAATGAAGCGGCCTGATATTGCGGTCGTCGGAGGTGGCTTGCTTGGTCGCTGTCTGGCCTGGCGCGCGTCTCGTGAAGGGGCGCAGGTCGCGCTCTACGATGCGGCGAGCAGTCGTGGAGAAGGATCAGCCGCGTGGGTGGCAGCAGGGATGGTCGCACCAACCGCGGAAGCTGTTGATGCCGATCCACAAATTCACGCGATGGGGAGGCATAGCCTTGCCTTATGGCCACAATGGCTGGCGCAGCTGCCGGTGCCGGTCTTCTATCGTGATCATGGCACCTTATTGATCTGGCACGGCGAGGATGCGGGAGAGGCCGTTCGCGTCGAGAGGATGCTGGCCTCGCGTCGCGCGCATGCGGACATCAGGCGCGTCGAACGTGCGCGAGTCGGCGACCTGGAACCCGCCCTGGGGCCGCGATTCCAGCAGGCTCTGTATCTTCCCGGCGAAGCGCAGCTGGACAATCGAGAACTCCTGATGGCGGTTGCTGTCGCTCTCGAAGACGCCGGCGTCGACTGCCAGTGGGAAACGGTGATGTCCGATGAGGCGCTCCCGGCTGCCGGATTCGTCGTGGATTGCCGTGGCATGGGCGCCAGGCGCGAGTGGCCGAACCTCAGGGGCGTTCGCGGCGAGATCGTGCGCCTCCATGCGCCAGAAATCGAACTCCATCACATGTTGCGGCTGTTGCATGCGCGTTGCCCCGTTTACATCGTTCCTCGCGCGGACGGACGACTGGTCGTCGGGGCCACCAGCATCGAGAGCGATGACCACTCACCGGTGTCGGTCCGTGGGGCCCTCGAGCTGTTGACCTCCGCATATTCCGTGCTCCCCGCACTGGCCGAAGCGCGGATCCTCGAATTCAACACGCAAGTGCGGCCCGCCCTGGCCGACAATGTGCCCGCGCTGCACGTCGATCGTCAGCGCAAGGTGCTGCACATCAACGGGCTGTATCGTCATGGGTTCTTACTCACGCCGACTGTCGTCGAAGAGGCGTTGGCGCTGCTGTCCACGCAGGAGCCGTCCACCACCGTCGGACGGTGGCCCTGTTTGCGTGAAAACCGCTCCGTAGCGTTCTCGGGCGCCGATCACCGTGAGGTACAGGGATGTCGGTCATCGTGAACGGCCACACGCATCCGTTGCCCGAACCTCGGACACTCGGCGCATTGCTGCGTTCGCTCTCGCCATCGGCTCCGTTCGTCGTCGCCCGCAATGGCGAAGTCGTCCCGAGCAGAGCCTATGAGGCGTGCCCCATCGACCCGGGTGACCGAATCGACATCGTTCATCCTGCGGCAGGAGGTTGAGATGGAGGGACGGCAACATGACGATCGGCTGACCGTGTATGGTCAGAGCTTTCCAAGCCGGCTGATGCTCGGGACCGCGCGCTACGATTCTCCGGCCCTGTTGGCAGACGCGATCCGTGCCGCCGACCCCGCGATGCTGACGGTTTCTCTGCGGCGCCAGCTCCCGGGCTCGAAGGATTCCGGTCAAGCATTCTGGAACCTCCTTCGAGAGACCCAGCGGCCGATTCTCCCCAATACCGCAGGCTGTCTCACTGCGCGTGAGGCGGTCAACACGGCATGTATGGCGCGCGAGTTGTTCCAGACCAATCTGATAAAACTCGAGGTCATCGGCGATGAAATCAACCTGCAGCCAGACCCGTTTGGTCTCGTTGAGGCCGCGGTCGAACTCGTAGAACGTGGCTTCCAGGTCTTTCCGTACTGCACCGAGGACTGGGTGCTGTGCAGGCGTCTCATGGATGCCGGCTGCGAGGTGCTCATGCCCTGGGCCGCCCCGATCGGAACCGGCCAGGGACCGCGCAACCCCCGTGCTTTGCGTGAGCTGCGTGAACGTGCGTCACAGATTCCGCTGATCGTCGATGCGGGTATCGGGCTGCCGTCCCACGCCTGTCAGGTCATGGAGTGGGGTTTCGACGGCGTCCTGTTGAACACCGCTGTATCGCGTGCTCTCGACCCGGTCCGAATGGCGAGCGCTTTCGGCAACGCCGTCAAGGCTGGCCGCAACGCGTTTCTGGCCGGGCCAATGATCGTGCAGGACGTGGCTGTGCCGAGCACTCCGGAGATCGGCCGTCCTTTCAGGTCGGCTTCACCACAAACCCCATAAGACGGATTCGCGGGATGCGTGCCGCGTTGCGGGTTGAAAAGGCAGGCGGTACTGCGTGAGAACGCGCACCCGCGGTCTGTCGGCAGGCGAGCCGGCTGCACCGCATTTGCCGCGGGGCCTCTATTTGCGGCCACACCTCCCGATCGCCGACGGGAATGCCGTTTGCCACGAACGGATCGTCGTGTCTCCGACGTTGCATCCTGCGGGCAGGCGCCGACATTCGGAAACCAGAGCGACACAGATGTCATGACGCACCTCGCGCATGTGAGATGGGACACGTGGACGGTTCAACTGCCGCTGACGGCGGCGTGTGTGTTCACGGCTATGCTCTACCTGCGCGGATGGCTGGCGCTGCGGTCGGATGCGTCTGACATCGTTCAGCGCTGGCGTGCAGGTAGTTTTCTTCTTGGCCTGTTTTCAATCTGGGTCGCCACCGGATGGCCGCTGGCGTCGTTCCGTACGGAGCTGCTGACGGTCCACATCGGGCAACACCTGCTGATCATGACGGTGGGCGCTCCTCTGATCCTGCTCGGCGCGCCCGCTCGACCGTTTCTGCTCGGTCTACCGAGTTTCTGGGTGCACACGTGTATCCGCCCAGGGGTGTGCGGTGCTGTGCAGTGGCTCGGACAGATATTTGGGCGACGAATCGTGTGCTGGCTCGCCGCCACCGCAACATTGGTGGGATGGCACATTCCGCCGGTGCTCACGCTCGCGATGCATTCAGGCGCGTGGCGCGGGTGCGAGCTGGCGTCCTTCCTCGCGGCCGGCCCGCTGTTCTGGTGGCCGGTTGTTCGATCGCTGCGATACCCTGCGGCTTCCGCAGGTTGGGGCATCGTGCGGTATCTGTTGCTGGCCACGCTCCCTTGCGGTGTCGTGTCGGCATTCCTCTTGTTTTCCGACCGTGTCGTCTACACCGTCTACCTCACCAGCCCACGACACGCTGGCCTCTCTGCACTGGACGACCAGCGGTTGGCGGGCGCACTCATGTGGACCGTCGTCACCACTGTCTACCTGGCGGCTGCAACGGCGCTCAGCGTGCGCTTGCTGTCCAGGCAGGGCGGGGCATGGGCGCCGTTCGTGTCGAACCGCGTGGAGACATCATGACGTGGCGCGCGAGTTGTGGCTCGGGGCGTCGGCGCTGCGTGAGAACACGCACCCGCCGTGTGTCGGCGTACGAGCCGTCTAACGGCATTTACCGCGGGGCCTGTATTTCCGGCCACAACTCCCGATCGCCGACGGGAATGTCTCTTGCCATCAACGTGGCGGAAGACGCTCGTCGTGGCGGACCAGGCGCGGAGCCGACCCCGGGGAGTAGTCATCATGCGTTCAGAAAGCGGAAGTCGCGCCATCGGTCACTGTGACGAAAGGGAGAAGCTCATGTCAGGGAAAATCGCAAGTGTCGTGTTGGTCGGACTGCTCGTCGGCGCGGGGGTCGCGCGGGCGCAGGAGAGTGCAGGTCCCGGAACCCTCGAAGTGACGTTCATTCCGGCCGGCGTCGGGTACTTCACGGCGAAAGGGCCCTCGCCGAGTTTCGGCAACTACGGATTCGGCACGGCCGGAACCTACAATGTGAATCGTTTCATCGGCATCGAAGGCGAATTGGTGGCGATGATTTCCACCACGTCGAGCCTGCAGTTCGGTGATCTGAGCTCCAACGTCAAAGCACCAAACGTGATGGCCTACAGCGGCAACGTGCTCTACGCGCCCTGGGGGGCACACTCGGTCGTCCCGTACGCGGCGGGTGGCATCGGAGGTCTCACGATGTTCGAGCGACCGCTGGTCGGCGTCAACAAGGATCAGACCTTCCTCGTTGGCAACGTGGGCGGGGGCGTGAAGTGGTATGCGAAGAACAACCGTTGGGGACTGCGTGGCGACTATCGCTTTGTGGCGAATCGCTCGAAAGACGACGCATCGGCCTTCTTCGGCGATGACACGCGCTATGTGCATCGCGTCTACGGCGGGTTCATCATCAATACAGTTCGCTGACCATTCGCTGAGCGCCGCCCGCCGGATCTGAAGCCGCGGGCGGCGATTCTCACCTGCCCTGCCTGCGTCGAGCGGCCAGGCAAGACCCACAAGTACCGCTCTTTTCGAGGACGAATCATGGCTCTTTTCTCGTGGCACGGAGCGACGAGTGTGGCGCTCATGGGGGCGGCCCTGTGGCTTCCTCCGGAGCCCGCCCGAATCTCACAGGCTGAGGACCGCCTGACCGGCGCCGAGCATGCAATCGCGGGTCAGGTACGGAAAATCGACCACGCGACAAAGACGGTCGTCATCCACACGGCAGACGGCGTCGACCAGACCGCGAGGCTCACGGAGGACACCGTGGTCCACGGAGTCACCAGCGCCGCGTCGGCGGTTGACGCCTGGGCGAAGGACGCGCTCGAAGGCGCGTGGGCGCTTCTGCACTATACCGGCAACGGTACGCACGAGACGGCCGTCGCCATCGATGTTCTCGGCGGGCAAAGGGTGAAGATCGCACACGGAAGCGTGGTGACAGTCGACCAGGCCGCCGGGTTCATTGTCATCAAGACCAGGGCTGGCGCCGAAGACACATTCGCGCTCGCCCGGCACGTCGTCGTCGAGGCTGGCCGCGGGGTCGAGCGCGGCGCCACCGCTACCTGTCGTGCGATCGAGAAAGGCGCCGAGGTGGCGATCTCGTACTCCGAACAAGCCGGAAAGAAGACCGCTGTCGTCGTGAAGCGTAGCTGAGCAGGCCCATGCAGTTCCTGTTTCCACGCGGCCTGTTGCTGGTGCTCGGCTGCCGGACTTGGAGTACTGCATGATTCCCCGGCGCCTCGTCTATTCAGCCTCCATTGCCGCCACGGCGATGTCGTGTTACACGCTAGGCGTCGTCCATACGCGTCGCGCCACTCAGGACGCGTCGTACGACGCGAAGCTCGAGGCGATCCGAGTTGAAGTCCGCTCCGAGCTGGGCAAGACGAACCGCACGGCCTCCCTCGTGCCGGCTGCGACCAGCGGACACGCGAACCCGCCTGGCGAATCGCCCGACGTGACGTCGAGCGCCGCGTCGCGGGCGCGACTGGTCGCCGAAATCAAGAAAGAGCTGCAGCAGGAGATGGGGCTCCTACCGGTCACCCTGCTGCGCGCTCGGCGTTCGAGCTTCGTCGAGCTCTATTCATACGACAAGTCCGGGAGGACCAATTACGGCACCGCCGGCTACCTTGGAAACGGCTACTTCATCACCGTGAAGCACGCCGTCGTTGCATTGAAAGACGACGACCGCCAGAGCCCGCGGCAAATCGCGTCAGTGAAGATCGTCTACAAGGACCAGCAGATTCCGGCGAAGGTCGTCGATGCGGGCGATGCCGACGTCGAAGTACACAGGGGAGACTGGGCGATTATCAAGACGCGCGCGGACCTGGATCTGCCGGCGCTGCGTGTCGATTCAGTGTTCGCGTACGACTTCGCGGAGCCCATCTTCCGGCTCGGGAACGACTACTCGAAGGGCATCATCCTCTCGACCGGCTACGTCGGCCAGCACACGTCGAATGGCCTGGTCACGTGTCTGACCGACGGCCACCCCGGCGTCTCAGGTGGCGGCGTGCTCGATCAGCGCGGGAACCTGGTCGGCATCCCGATCGGCCGGATGCTGGGAGATTACCGCTTCTCCTTCATCCTCCCGATCCGCGCCGAAATGCTGCGCAAGCTGCCCAACTACGAGCGGCCCGCGCCGATCGTCGCGGTGGCCGCGGCGGCGGACCAGCAGCAATACTAGCGAGGCTGCGCCTGACCATCGAGGCTCCGCCTCGCTCAGGCAGGTGGTTCATCCGGCACGGTGTTTATCGTCTCAAGGCCTCGCACCACGGCGAGCGGTATCAGCCCTCAATCGCACACTTGCGCCCAGGACATCGACGCCTGGATTTCTGGTGCCGAGATGGCCATTCGACCAATGCCAGTACGTGACGGCGAAGCGCTTCGATAGGTGGACTTGCGCGCGCGCCGTGAAGTTTGCCCAGGTCCCCGTACCTGGCACGTTCGCCGTCGCGACGATGACGCCGCCGTCGAGCGTGACATGACCGTTGAACACGCTCAGACGGAGAGGTAGTGCACCGACGAAAACGGCATCTGGTGACTCTTGCTGGACAATCCCCGCAATCACCCAACGACGCTCGTAGGAAAAAATCCGCTCGGTTCTCGTCTCGCCTCGTACGTCGTGACTGAACCCGAGGCGCTCAGGCGTCTGCGGGCTCTGACCGAGGCACAACACCAGGAAGCACACACCAAACATACTGCCCATGGCTTCAATGAGCGATCCATTCGGCCGCGAGGAAACAGGCCTGAGATCTCACCGTTCGAGCACGCAATGCTTGCGCGGACACACAGGCTGCCCGTCGGTAGTCATCCGCCATGCCAAGACATGGTTCGCGCGCGCGACGGCGGGGCGAGGCGAAGTGAAGTGAAGGTTCCCTACTTCAGCGCAGTGCCTCGGAGTTCATCGAGATGATCGTTAGCGGTGGGGGACAGTCGTGTTCGGGAGTTGTTTGCGGAGGCGCGGAAGGTCGCGCCTGCGATCATCTGCATCGACGAGATCGACACGATCGGCCCGCGCACGGGGAGGTGCACGGGCCGTCCGGTCATCCTGAATTGGAGCGCCGACGATGCCCTCGTCCGTGAGATCCTGGAGCTCGACCTCCCGCAGTTGGGCGGAGCGCGCAGGCAACCTCGAGACCGCTGGTCACCGCGCCGCCCGCCGTCGCACGTCGGGGGCCGCCGGACGGTCAGGCATCCGCTCGAGCCCGACCAGCTTCCAGCCGTCGAGATCAAGACGGAAGTAGGTGCTGATTGGCCGTCGCCACGCCTCATGCTCCTTGCTGTCCGCCGAGATCTCGACCAGGATGAAACTGCCCGCGGCGGTTGGCAGGTCGCGCGGCGCGTCGATCGTCGTGGTCGCGCTGGTTGTCTCGGAGAGAGGGCGGCGCTCGCTGGTGGCATTGTCGAACTGGAACCAGGAGGCGCGGTAGCCCTCGGGCGCCTTCGCCACGTCCGTGGCGACGGCCGCGTTGTCGAACGACAGTCGATTGTTCTCCAGCCGCGGCGTGACAATCGGATTCACGGCGGGTAGATACGTCCGCAGGATCTTGTCGCGCCGTTTGATCAAGATGTCGGCGATCGCCTTCTCGGAGGCCGGGTTGGTGAATTCGCCGGTGTGAACGATCGCCCGGATCATGTCGTCGCTGAAGGCGGCGACACGCCGCGCGGCCCAGAACGCATCGTCGTCGCGCATCTCCATCAAGGCGGCGTTCGGCGCATGCGTCCGCCAGGTTCGCGGATCGAACCGATCCCCCTCGAATTTCCCGATCTCCGGTCCTTCGGTGTACTTGACGGTCTGCCAGGGGCTCAGCGCGAACCCGAACGACGCCACTCGCTTGGCCGTGAGCCCTCCCTGATAAAAGTACTCCCAGCCCACGTCCCAGGTGTGGATGTCGTTGCACATGCCGAAGCTCGACCCCACGTCCTGAAGATAATGCTTGACGATTGGGTGACCGTTCTCGGTGACGATCGTGTCGAGCGTGTTCTCCGCCTTGTAGTCCGTGACGTTCGTCCACGCACCGAAGACGTGCAGGGCCCGCAGCTCGCGGCGGTGCTCGTGCGGCACGAGATCGTTGGGATCGTCCGGACGCGTACCTTCATAACGGAATCTGCCGATGATCTTCCCGGGAATCATGCGGCCGGCAAACACGCGGTACGTGCCATCCGGCCTGCGAGCGGTGTGTCTGAGCACCGCCTCGATATCGGCGCGCGTGATTCGCGTGCGCTTGCCGTTGGGACGAGGAAGCGTGGCTTCCGGATGGATCTCCATCCGCTTCGGATCGAACGTCGTCACAAACGACTCCACCTGGTTGTAGCCGAGCGCCCAGTAGATCTTCGAGCCCATGACCGCGGCGGCCGTCGCCGCGGTCGGGTAGTACGGGGGGTCGAACTCGAGGAACCAGGTCTCACCGTTGGCGTCCTTGGCCGTGATGCCAGGATGACTGCCCGACGTCTTTCCCCTCCAGATCACCCAGCGCGAAGGATCCGGCGGGGGCCCGACGTTGGGCCCACGGACGATCTCGTCGATCGTGAGCGCTCTCGTCCCGATGCGATTGGTGAACCAGCTGGAGTCGGGGACTTCATCGATCGTGTTGGTGTTCTGCGCGCGCACGCCAGACGGCTTGTGCCGGGGCAGCGCGAACAGGTTGTAGGTCAACTCGTACATCAGGTCCAGATAGGAAGGCGCGGCGCCCCCGGCATCCTGCGGCTCGGGCGCGCGAAGCAGGGGGTCGTCGGAATAGAAATGGGGGCTCGTGGCGGTCACGGAGCTGACGCCCGCGATCGCCGCTATCGACACCACCGAGACGAGGGTCAGAATCTTCATGCGCATGACAGTTGCTCTCCGCTAGAAAACCGGGGATGCCGCAAACACCAGGCTGGTGCCTTCATTGCTCCGTGCGACGTCGACGCGGAGCACGGTCGCGAAGGGCGCGTGGAACCGCACGCCGAAGCCGTAATCGCTCTTCAGGTGATTGAGATCGAGATCCGACCTGCGCGCGGCGACCTTGCCGGCGTCGTAGAACACGGCGGTGTCGAAGAAGCGGTTGGCCATGATCCGCCACTCCGCTTGCAGCAGCAGGCTGTGCTGGTCGCTGAAGCGATAGGTGGAGAACCCGCGCAGCGTGGATCCGCCACCGAGCGACGGCAGCATGTAGAACGGCGTCGCCTGGTCTCCTTTCTGCCACGTCGTTTTCGCGAGACCGTGCAGCGAGACCACCCAGGTCTCCCGCAGGATGGGAATGTGCTGAATCACCTCGTAGTCGACCTGTCGAAAACCCAGCGCATCGTCCCGGTCGGTGTAATCATGCCCGGTGACGCCATAGAACCCGCCACGCCGCGCATAGTGGCTCGACGCGCGCGAGTCGACGCCGACCGTCGCCTGGGTGTGCAGGAACGTCGTTGTCGTGCCGAGCCCGGGCAGCGACTCCGGCGTAAAGACCTCGTCGACCGACGGCGCCGTGCCTTGTCCAGACTTGAGGTCCCAACGCGCCGCCTCGAAGCCGCCCCGCACCATGAACAGTCGGCGCGTCGGCCGAACCGTCAACAAGGCCGATCCGAACGGCTGCTCGAACCCGAAATTCGCGCGGTCGCTTTTCGAGGTGTTGATCCCGACGCCGTAGAATCCCACCTGCGTTGCGTCCCGCCAGCCGCCAAGCACCTCCAGTTCTCCCCGCCGGTCGAACAGGCGCGGCGAGATGAACTCGGCCTCGGCGAGCTTGTACGACCTGATGCTGTAGCTGCCCCGGACGTCCAGCGTGCTGTAGTCGCCCGGGTGAAACATGTATCCGGCGCCGGCGGCGAATCCACCGCCGCGGTACGCGTTCTCGAGGTACGGATGCCATCGAATCGTCTGATCGGTGAACCGCCTCTCGATTCTGGTGATCACCTTCTCGGCTTTCGTGACTTCGTAGGGGTGGAGGTTCTGGGCCTTCTCGCCCGCTGCGTTCTCGATTGTCGACTGGCGGGTTTCCGGTTGCGGTTCCGACGACTGTGCCAGCGCGGTGGTGGCGGCGCCGACCACGAACGCAATGGACAGACAGAATCCGGGCAGGCCACTCAGGCGCATGGGGTACCTTTCCTTCTGGTTCTAGGGCGCGCACGCGCGCATGTTCGTTGGTCTGACACTTCAACTGCAGTGCCAGGGCTGGCGCGGGTGCGGGGATGTCGGCATTCCGCGATGCAGCAGGCGTTTGCGCCTGCGTAGAGGCGCAAACGATCCCCGTGCCCGGGCGAAAAGTGCGTGTTCCCGAACACGTGTGCGTTCGGACATACGACCGTGGTTCGCCTCAGTCGTTACGGAGCGTGCACTCGATCTCGAGCCACCACCGCGGGCGCCACGAGATCAGCAGCGGAACGCCGGTGAGGTCGCCTTCAAGACCGTAGACGATCGTGAACAGCGTCTCCTTGCCGGTCGAGCCGTTGAGCACACGGAATCGCCCCCGAATCGCGGGACAGAAGAACCGTCCTTCTCGTGTGGATCGATCGACGTGCTCGGCGGAGAGCAGCTGCAATTCGTAGAGCTCACCGTTGTAGGGATAGATGCGGACCAGGTCGTGCGCGCTGGTTGCTTTGCGGACCGCCGTGCGTCCTTCTTCCATCAGGCTGGCTGCAGCAGCAAGAAAGCCCGGCGCGCTCCACTGGGCGATCGCGACGGTTTTCGTCTTCGAGGGCGCGCCAGGCACCGCCGACAACAGCAGGTCGAGATCCGTGTAGGTCAGGTCCTTCCGCACGTGGACGTCGGAAACAGTGACCCGCGCCTGAGATCCGGTCAGGAACTGTTGCAGGGCCTTGAAGGCGTGGATGCCATCGGTCCGTCTCGTACCCCTGTCCGCGTCCTCGACGGACTTCTCGTCGGACTGGCTCATGACGCCGAATACGACGGCGCCGCTGGCGCCCGACTCCTCACGCAGGTAACCCCAGCGGTTGATGTGCCGGGGCGCGCGCGCGGGATCGGAGCCGACGAGCAACTCGTACCCGACGGTGCGGTCCGGCCCTGTACGCCACGTGAGACGTCCGTCGCCGATGTTCGACTTGCGGATCCAGAACAGGAGCGGCCGCACCCGCGCGTCGACCTGGTACCGGCGCTCGCGCGACACCTCCACAGCCGTAAACGACGCGGACGCCTGCCGGTCGGCGGACTGACCGTGCAGACGCTGTGGTGCGCACGACACGACAGTGATGAGGATGATTGCCAACCGGATACGTCGTCCGCGCATTCCGAGTTCTCCTGGCGAGACCGAAGGCAAGTCGCTTGCCGTGAGGCGTTCGACTGGCGCGCGCGCGATTCCTGCGGCGTCCGAAGATCCCGCGTCGTACACGACTGAATCGGGCCGGATCTTGCAGAGTGTGACGCGCCTATGCCGGTCGGGGTCTTACGGCTCTCGGGCTTTTTCACCGAGCCTGCCTTGAGCGCAGACGAGATTCATCGCATCGACGGTGAACCGGAGCGAGAGGCTGCCAGCGCGCTGGCCGAGACGCTCACTCTGGTGTCGTGGAACATCGCGTACGGTCGGAAGTGCGAGCAACACGCCGACGTCCTGGCGTCACTCGAACCCGACGTCTGCCTCTTGCAGGAAGTCGATGTGGGGTGCCGCCGCAGCGGCTTCCGGAACGTCGCGCGGTGGCTGGCCGACGCGCTTCACATGAACTGGTTGTTCGCCGGTGAATTCCAGGAAATCGGCCAGGGCCGCCGTGGCGCCGCCGGGCTCACCGGCCAGGCGATCCTGAGCCGGTACGCGATCTCCGCGCCGAGCGTGATCCCGTTCTCGCACCAGGCACGGTTGCGGTGGCGCGCCAGCCCGTGGCAGCCGCGGCGGGGCGCGCGCATGGCGCTCCGCGCCCGGACGGCTGGTCTGCGCGTCTACGACGCCCACATCGAGAGCGGCAAGAACGACGCGTTCCGCCAGAAGCAGCTGGCTCATCTCGCCGCCGAGGAAGAAGCCATCGCCGCGTCCTCGGAACCGGTCGTGATTGCCGGAGATTTCAACTCCGGGCCGTCCGGCCACATTCGAATGCTCGACACGCTGCACGACCGGGGCTTCGTGGACGCGCTCGACGGAGACCCGGGCAGCCGGCGGACGTCTGTCTCTCGCTCTCATGCGCTCGACTGGATCCTCGTGCGGCAGCTCACCGTGTCGAGTGCCGGGGTGGCCGCGCGTCACTCTGGATCCGACCACTTCCCTGTGTGGGCGAAGGTGCGGCGACCAGCCATGCACGAAACCGAGTGAGTGGAAGCCAACACCCCTGCGTGACTTCGCGCATCCGACCGGCCGGGAAACACGCGCGCAGCCGCTGGTGCCTGTCGCGCCCGCTGGTATCCCGCTTGCCTGTCCGGGGGCAAGAGGTGAAACCATGATGGAGCCCGTCCACACGGCGCTCGTGCTCGCGGCCGGCAACGGCGATCGATTTCGGAGTCTGACGCGCGAGTCCAAGCTCCTCCAGTCCGTCCTGGGTCGTCCGCTCATTATTCGTACACTCGAGACCGCGCGCGCCGCCGGCATCAGCCGGTTCGAGATCGTGCTCGGCTATCACGCCGACCGCGTGCGCGCCGCGATCGAGCGTCAGGCACCGCCGGACGTGGCGCTCCATTTCACGTACAACCGGGACTGGCACCTGGAGAACGGCGTCTCGGTGCTCGCGGCGCGTGACCGGCTGCGATCCCGCTTCGCGCTGCTGATGGGCGACCACCTCTTCGACGCGCGCGTGCTCCGTCAGTTGCTCCTCGCGTGGGTGGACGCGCGTGAGTCGCTGCTGGCGGTGGACTCGCGGCCGACGGCTCCCGAGATTGCCGCCGAAGCCACGAAGGTGCGCCTTCGCGGCTCCCGCATCATCGCGATCGGAAAGGCGTTGACGGAGTACGACGCGCTCGATACCGGACTGTTCGTCTGCAGACCGTCGCTCTTCGACGCGCTCGAGGCCGCGCGCGCGCAGGGAGATACGACGCTGAGCGGCGGCATCCGACGACTCGCGGCGCGAGGGCTGATGCGGTCGTTCGACATCGGAGACGCGACGTGGTGCGACATCGACACCATTGAGGATCTGCACAGTGCTGAATCGCTGCTCGATGCTCCGATCGAGGCGGGGGCCGCCATGCCGACCGACGCCCTGCGATGACCGCCGAAGGACGTCATTCGGCCATCCGCCTCGGCACGCTGGCGCTCGGCGGCGCCTGCTTCGCCGGCGCGCTGTACTACATCAATGTCGGGACCACACTCGAGACGCTGCGGCGTCTCGGCATCGCGCTACCGCTGGCGTTCCTGTTGGGTGGTCTGTGGCAGCTCGCGCGGACGTGGGCGTGGGCGGCATGCTTCCCGCACCCGCGGCAGGTCGGCTTCCTGCGCCTCGCGCGCGTACGGCTGGCCGCCGAGGCGTTCAGCTATCTCACGTTGCGCGGCATTGCCGGCGAACCGCTCAAGGTCGTGCTCCTGGCGGAATCGATCGATGCGCGGCAGGCGACCGCGGCGGTGGCGCTCGAACGGCTCGCATACCTGGTCGGCACCACGATCATCGTGGGTGTCGGAGCGGTCGTCGCACTGATCGGCCTGCCGTTGACCGAGCTGTGGCTCCGGGTCTTCTCCGCGTTGGCGATTGGCGCGGCTGCCGTCACGGGGTTGGCGATCGTGGTGGTGCTCGGGCGGGGCTCGTACTTCCAGTCGCTCCTGAAGGGGATCGACGATGCGCTGGGGACGTCGCTCGGTGAGGGCAGGGTCGCGCGCTTTACTGCGGCGGTCGAACGGCAGATGCTGGACCTCGTTCGCCACAACCCGAGGCGCCTTCTGGTGCTCGCGAGCGCGACTGCCGCGTCGTACTTGTTGATGGCGCTCGAAGCGTGGGTGATTCTGCGGGCGTCCGGCGCCCCGATCGCCGCGAACGCTGCGCTTGCGGTCGAGACGTTTTCACGCGTCACCAGCTTCGCATCCGCCCTCATCCCGGCCAACCTGGGAGCGCTCGAAGCGTCGAGCGTCGCGGCGGTCGCGGCCGTTGGTGCGGCGGGGGGCGGCGCGGCGCTGGCGCTCGCTCGACGCTTGCGCGGGTTGTTCTGGGCCGGCGTGGGACTGGCGATCTATCCGCGCCCGGTTCGGACCCCCCTCGATCGCGCGGCCGTCGGCGACCCACCAGCGGGAGCGCCGGCAACGTTGCTCTACTTTCCAAACGCCCCGTCTGTGTCAATACCCGCGTCAGCGAAGCTGGCGGGGCTCCCCATTGCCGAGCGCGTCATCCGCGCGGCGGTCAGGGCAGGCTACTCGCGCATCGTTGTCTGGGCGCCGGAGTTGGCCAAGCAGATCTCACTGGCCCGATTGCTGCGCAGGCTCGCGCTCGAGATGGGCACAACGGTCAGCGTGGCCACGGTCCCGCGCGAATGGGATGCCGCGATGGGATCGATCGATCCCGCCAACTCCGTCACGATCGTCGGCGCCGGAACCGTGGTCTCGCCGGCGCTCCTCAGCCTTGCGCGCGAGATGCGGGTCGAGGCGGAGCAGAGCCTCGACGTCGCCGCCGGCCCGGAATGGCCCGTCAGTGGCGTCGTCCGGCTGACCGCCGGCGACGCCTGCGATCGCGAGCACCTGACTGACGAGCTTGCCGCGCGCCGCCAATTCGCTTTGCGGCAGCCCTCCGGCGTCGATGTGTCGAGGGGCCGCGCGATGCTCGCGATCCACATCGCGGATCCGGCGGATCTTGCCGCCGCGGAGGAGACCATCCGGCGCGCGACCTACAAGGACACCGATGCGAAAGTCGCGCGGTTCAACCGCCGGATCTCGCTCCCGATCAGCGTGAAACTGATCCCCACGCCGCTCACGGCGAACCAGCTCTCTGTGATCCTGGTGGCGATTGGGTTCTACTCGGCGTGGCTGTTCAGCGCGGGTCACTACCTGACCGGCATCCTCGGCGCGTTCCTGTCGCTGGCCGCGAGCGTGCTCGACGGGTGCGACGGCGAGATCGCGCGCCTGAAGTACCAGGAATCCGCGCTGGGGTGCTGGATCGAGACGTTCGGCGACTACTCCTACTATCTTGCGGTCTTCGCCGGGCTGACCGTCGGCGCCGTGCACCAGACCCACTGGGACGTGTTCTACTGGCTCGGAGGAAGTGCGCTCGCCGGAACCCTGCTGTCGTTTGGACTCCTGATCTTCCTCCGTTCGCGGATTACGGCCGGCCGGCCGGAGCAGCTACACGCCGTCGCCAAGGCGCGATTCAAGTCCGAACCGACGTTCTGGTCCCGCATCGTCTGGCGCATGTCGTTCGTGGCGACGCGTGCCGCGATGCCCTACGGGATCATGTCGTTTTCACTGGTGTATGCGCTGCCGGCAATCGTCGTCCTCGCCGCAATCGGCGCCAACGTCTACTGGATCAGCCTCGTGATGAAGATGCGGCACCTGCTCGGGAGCGCGGAGGCCGTAGCGGCGGCATGAGCTAGGGGCCGAATGACGACGATCGATGTCACAACCCACACCGCCTCAGGCAACGTTGACCCGTTTCAGGATCTGCTGCGGCCAGCCATTTCAGGCCGCGTTCGGCTCATGATCCGTGCTGGTCTCACCGCGCCTCCGGGCGTTCGTGACGTCTGCGGCCGGTGCATGCGCCGTCGCCCTCGCCGACCGGCTCCGAGTGACAGGCTCGTGAAGGTCCCACCACACGTGGGCGGCTTCTTGCGTCCACGTGTCCTGCAGCACCATTGCAGCGAGACGGTTTCCGAGGACGACCGCTGATGCGGGCCTCGCCGCGGCGTCCTTGGCCAGGCAGTCGAGAATGAGCGCGTCGAGCGCGGCAGGGATCTGGAATTTGGACCGCACGCTCGGTCGAACCGGCTCTTCCTGTACGTGCGCGAGCGCCATGGCGACAGGGGTATCGGCCGAGAAGACCGCGTCTCCGGTGAGCAGGTAATACGCCACACAACCGAGCGAGTAGATGTCGGCGCGATCATCGACATCGCCACGTCCAAGTGCGATCTCGGGCGCCATGTATTCGGGCGTTCCTGCCGTCGTACCGTCCGTCAGCGCCGTCACCGTTGCGGCCGCCTGGCCGTGCTTGACGAGGCCGAAGTCGAGCACCTTGACGAAGTCGTCGTCGGGACCAAGTCGGCACACGAAAATGTTGGACGGCTTGACGTCGCGGTGAACGAGACCGCGAGCGTGCGCCTCGCCCAGCGAGTGACAGACCTGCCGCAGGAGATACACGGCGCGAGCCGGGTGAATCGGTCCAAAGCGCCGGCCCAGCTGCTCGAGGCTGAGTCCGTCGAGCAGCTCCATCGCGTAATAGAAATCCCCCTCCTCGGTGACGCCGAAGTCGTAAACGTCAACGGTATGGATGGAATTGAGGGTCGCGGTGTCGTGCGCTTCCCGCGCGAAGCGTCGAACGAGTGTCTCGCGCGCATGCTCATTGGCGCCGAGGAGACTTCTTCGTATCAGCTTGATCGCCGCAGGGCGCGCCAGCAGGCGATGGCTCGCGCGCCACACTTCGCCCATTCCACCGCGGCCGATCTCCTCGATGAGCTCGTAACTGCCGATGTCGCGTGCGTGCTTCAACCTGATGCTGAAACGATGGACGATCCGTGCGACGACATACGCCACGATCGCGGACAGATAGTTCGTGACCAGAAAGTAGGTCGCAAATGCCAGCGGATGGTGGATGGGCGTGCCGCTGACGACTGTCGAGAGCGCCAGCGCCGCTGGACCCATCGAGGCGGCGAGCAACGACGCGACCAGCACCTTGTTCGGGGTGTTCGGAACGACCAGAGGGTACACGACGATCCAGACGCATTCGGCGGGCAAGAGGAGGAACGAGCGGTCAGGCGTCAGGGGCGCTCCACCCCAGAATTCCGTCGCTGCGAGACCAAACGCGCCTGCAACCTGGAAGACCAGCCCCAGATCGAGCAGCCGCCGCGGCGACAAGAGGCCACGGCGCGACACGACGTAAACGGCCATCCCCAAAGCCACCGCCGCCAGGCCGAAGACGTCCGGTGCGTGTAAGCCCCAATCGCCGGAACCGGTCCATGCGAGCAACGCCCACCGACCGTAGTGTGCGACGATGCTGCCGCCAGAGTAGACGCAACCGAGCCAGCCAAGCCGCCAGCACGCCTCTGCCATCAATTCCGGCGTCAGGCTGTAGAAGGTTTCACCGTCGGAGTCGTCATGCCGCTCGAGGCGCCGATCAGTCGCGTGGCGCGCGTCCGGTTCTTTCGTCACCTGTCGCCACGCAGTCGTTCTCAGCCGGTCGTCAGCGATCGTACGAGCGTCGGTCATCGATGGCCGCAACGCCTCTCCTGACATGCCTGCGGTTCGATAAGCATTCCAGTGGGATGTTCACCGCTGCCGAATAGGCACACGCCACAGCCGGACCACGGGTCGATTCGTACAGGCGACCCTGCCAGAGAGGGAAAGCGAGTGGCAGATTGATGCAGCGTGAATTGCGGGCGGAGTCATGAGAGCGCCGGTGTTGGTTACGACGCCCATCCCATCACCTTTGCAATGACGATAACTGCCGCTGCCCAAAACATCAGGGAGACTGCCGCAAGCCCTGCCCACACGAAGATCAGGGGATAATCCCATCGCGCCATCTTCGCGACTCCCACAGACATACCCGCCAGCCCCGCAAGAATCCAGCCAGCCTCTGCGGCGCGAATCTCGCCGTTCCCGTGTGCGCGCAGGTGGAACGTTGCGCGCGGCCGTGCAGATGTGTGTGCCGCTGCCACACGCCTATCGCACGCCCAAAACACATCAGAAGGAGATCAACGCGCGTGACAGCGCCTGAGTGGGTGGGGCGGGAGACGATGAACGGCTCTAGCGAACAAAGTCGTTCATCGTCCGGAGCTGCCGAATCCTGGCTCCCTGATCGAATCCTGATCCATCAGCGACTGCGTCGCCACCGTTCACGGATCCGCACGCTGCCTGCGCATGCACACCCAGTGAGTCAGGCGCAAGCCTCGATTGAACGCGATTTCTGGCACACCGCCGGAGTCGCCTGACGGCATCTACCTTGCCTTACCAGTCTTCAATCCGGGCTTCGGCCAACCGGGCCGCGCCAATCTCGCCGAGCTCCAGAACGCCGCGCCAGATTCGCCATGGCGTGAGACTGGAATTCTGAAGACCCATTCGACGGGGAATCGAGGCACAAAATGCGATTCGGGCTCTTTCGTAGCGTACCGTTCGTCTTCTTCGCCATCGTCACGTTCGGTGGCTCGGTGACCATCGATGCGCAAAGACCAGCGTTCAAGAGCGGCGTTGAGATGGTGCCGCTGACCGTGACGGTAACGGATACGAACGGCAAGTATGTCGCCGGCCTGTGCGGTAGCGACTTTCAGGTGTATGAGGACGGCGTCGAGCAGCCGGTCGCGTTTTTCGCGAGCGATGAGGTTCCGATTGATGTCGCGCTCGTCCTGGATACGAGCAGCAGCATGGGCGTCGATTTACCGCTGGTCAAGACGGCTGCGATCGGGCTGGTGCGCAGACTCCGCCCGACCGACCGCGCCGCAATCGTCAGCGTCACACAGACCGCCGGCATTCCTCAATCGTTCACCAGCGAACGTGAGCTGATCGAGCGTGGCATTCGCTCGCTGTCCGCCTCCGGCGAGACTGCCCTCTACGACGGGCTGTACGTGGTGTTGAAGGAGTTCGAGCGCCAGCGAAAAGCGATGACACAGGTCAGACGACAGGCACTCGTTCTTCTGTCCGACGGTCTCGACAACAGAAGCCGCCTGGCCTTCGACGATGTGCTCGATTATGCGCGGCGCGTGGCCGTGAACATCTACGTCATCGCCTTGAGAGGGGCCCTCGCGCAAGTACCACGAAGCGAGCAGGACGCGGCGGTCTTGCGCGCCGATTACGCGCTCAACACCGTGACCCGCGAGTCCGGCGGCCGGTTGTTCTTTCCCAAGATGGCCCGCGACCTGGCCGGAATCTACACCGCGATCGCCCAGGAGCTGTTCAGCCAGTACGAGCTGGGATACATGCCAGTGCGATCCGTCAGCGACGGCGGTTTCAGACGCGTCGCCGTCAGAGTACGCCCTGAGACGAATGCTCTGGCACGCACACGAAGCGGGTACTACGCGCCGTCGCGGGCGACACCTGGAATGTGACCGATCGGCTCGGAGCCGCAAGGAGAATGGAGCGATGTCGCACTGGATGATGACACGTCCGTCCGAGAAGCTATTGAACGATGACGATCTCCGGGCAAGGTTGCAGTCGATCGCCTACGCCCGCACCAATAGTGTTGTTCCGCCCTGGAGCAAGTAGACCACCTGTGGATGGCGCAGCCGGGGCACCCACTACCGGTGCCCGGAGTTGTTGCAGGGCGGCAGCACTTCGCGACTCGCGAACAAATAGATCTGCGGAGGCTCCGAGCGGGATGTCGACCTGTACCCGATGCGCCGGCGATCTGGTTCCGCGAAAAGTGAATAAGTAGTCGGCTGGCAGTGTCACCAGGTTATCCACCAGAGGATCGCAGTGTGGAAGCTGGCCTGACTATTCGATCCTCAGAGGGATCTCCTGCCATCCGTCGCCGACATGCCGGATCGCAAGCTGGTACCTGCCCGCAGAGAGAGACCCGGTCGCCACGGCAACGTGAAGCACCGAAACCTGATTCCGTAGCTCGGCGTCTCCGCGTGCTGATACCTTCACCACCGCACCGCGATCTCTGACCTCTATCTCGTAAGGACCGAGCTGGGAACCTGTGGGTAGGAGCAGTGTCAGTAACACACGTCCCCGCGGGATACGCAGCGCAGGGCGCTCCGCGGGCTGAGATTCCCCTCGCACAATTTGCGTACGGCCGCAGATCCAGCTGCGCCTGGACTTCGACATCGACGGGAGCGCTTCCGTTCGTGAGCATCCAACCGCCGGTACCCACACGCCATTCACGGTGAGCGCAACATCCTCATTTCGGGCGGCACGGGGACGGGAAAGACAACGTTGCTCAACGCGCTCGCCGCGCACATTCCTGGCGACTGACGCTGCGGCGGGCGAAGGTCCGGTACTTCCGCATCTACGACCTGCGCTCGACCTACGCGACGCGCCTGAGCGCCGGCGGCGTGGCGGACGAGTGGGTGACACAGCTCCTCCGGCAGGGTGATGCGAGAGTGTTCAAGAAGTACTCGCAGATGAAGCGCGAAGCGTTGCAGAAGCTCAATCGGACGGCCAACGAGTCTGCGGGAGTTTTGGGACAGACGGGATGATGAGCTGGGAGTTTTGCGACAGTGATTTGGGTTTTGGGACAGTTCTGCGACAGTTTTCGCCTGGAAAGCGAAGATCGCGGAGGGGCGGCTGCAGAAAACTGCAGTAGAATCAGAGATCTTCAGATGTCGGGGCGTAGCGCAGCCTGGTAGCGCACCTGCCTTGGGCGCAGAGAGTCCGGCGCCAAAATGCTGAGGATTTAGTGGCCTCACGGATTAATAGGTCACATATAGGTCACACGATGAAATTCTTGAGAAATGTGACCTACGACTGCCGGTCGGAGCACGGATCTGGGAGAGGCTGAGCAAGGCGGTACAATCACGGCATCACCGCGGCGGCGGTTGCCGGGCAATCCGCAGTGACAACGGGGAGTAGCGCAGTCTGGTAGCGCATCGGTTTTGGGAACCGAGGGTCGCCGGTTCGAATCCGGCCTCCCCGACCAGTTTTCACACGCGGCGGTTTGCTCCTATGAGGCGGCCGGTTGTCAAGCCCCCGGTATTTATGTGCGATCAAAGAGACACGTCCACCGAGGCCGTCGGAATGGGGCCTTCATAAGCCAAGGCCCCTGGAGACGGCCGAACCTGGTTGCCGCGTGTCACCTGCGTGAGGGCTCAGCGCGCGTCCGTTTCGCTGGTGGCTTCCGGGCGCGGAAGCCGTGGCTCCCACGCTGCTCCTATCCGTGCCGGGGCGAGTCGCACCGGTCACCAGAGACTTCGTTCGTGAAGCCTGGATGCGAGCCCCGCCTTCTAAACGTCGATCCACGTGGTCCGTGAACCCGCAAACCTACGGGGGCTCGCCCCAGCTCGCGCGCCTGGGGTCGACCGCTGTCGACTTACGCGAGCGTCACTTTGAGCCGCGCTCCCTCAGGCACGATCCCGTGATCCACATAGCGCCATAGCGCGATCAGCAGTTTCCGCGCCAGTGCGACGATCCCAATCCGCCGCTGCCGCGATCCCCCGCTGGCAAAGCGCCGCTGATACCACTGCGCCAACGCACTGTCGGGTTGCCACCGCAGCCAGCCCCACGCCAGTTGCACCATCATGCGCCGCACATGCGCATTGCCCGCCCGCGTAATCCCGCGATCGCGCTGCGTCGCCCCGCTTTGATACAGCGTCGGCGCCAACCCGACCAGTGCGCCGAGCTGCCGCCCGTTCCGGATCTCGCGCCACCCAAAAATCTCCGTCGCCAAGACCCAGGCGCCGCTCGCCCCGATCGCCCGCACCCCGTGGAGCGCTTGCACCGCACGGCCGGTCGCCGTCCCGGGATCGATCCGAAGCCGGGCGCGCGCGGCCTTCACTGCCGCCACCTGCTCCTCAATGCTCTGCAACTGGGCCCAATCGTGCGCCAGCCGCTCGCGGGCCCCCGGCGGAATTTCACTCCCATCCCAGACGCGCGTCGCCGCCACCTGCTCGAGAAAGTCGGCCGTGATGGCCAGCCGAACGCCGTGGCTGGCCAGCACCGCTTTCAACCGATTGATCAGGCGCGTCCGATCGCCCTGCAGGGTTTCCCACGTCCGATGGAGCTGCCGCGCGTCTTCGTCGGCCACACTCGGCACCCGCACCACCCGCCAGCAGTGCCGATCGCCGGCCACATAGCGGGCGAGCAGCGCCAACAACCCGCGCAGATCCACGGCATCCGTCTTCGTCCGGCGGGCCGCCGATCGACTTCGATGCTCGCCGAATCCACCACGTAATTAGTGGCGCCGCGCCCCGTCAGATAGCGGTGCAGCCAGAATCCGTCCCGACCGGCTTCGTAGCAACTGATCACCGGCGCGTCCGCCGCCACCCCACACATCTGCTTGGCGTCGGCGATCGCCTGCGCCAGCGACTCGAGCGCGCCCGCGGCGATCCGCCGCGTGCGCCCCCGGTGCCCCATCCCCGTCGTAAAGCCGACCTTCCACCAGCGTTGGCTCAGCTCGAACGCGACCAACAGATAGCCGGTCGCTGCGCTAGACTCGGTGCCGCGGGTCATGGTCTGCATCATCACGCCTCCTCGTTGAGTGAGATCTGCGTGGAGCGTAGCAACCATGCCCCGCACTGGTCGCGACCTACATAGTGTCTAAACGCCGATCGGCTTCTCGGCCATCCTTGTTTTTCCTCGCAAATCCTTCCGTTCTTTCGACATCGTCGATTCCGCGAGTTGGCTAGCGTTAGCCGAAATCGGCTACTTCTGGCGCGTCGCAGGGACAATTTCAGGGACAGTCCCTCTAACCTAGAGATGTCGGATAACGAGTTGTCGCTATGACCACTCAGAAACCGAGGGGTCCAGGCTTTTCGGACCGCCACGAAAGTGAGTCCGCGGCCGTCTGCACGCCTCGCCGACCGCATTCCCCAGGGCTGAGGCCCTTCAGACCTCAGTGAGGGTGATGCTCACTGAAGTCCCACCGAAAGGCGTCGATCTCTGCTGCGCGTCCTCCAGCGACGGGAACCAGTGGACGTTCAGGCAGTCCTCCCGAAAACGTCCATTGAACGGCTCGATCAGCGCGTTGTCCGTGAGCCTACCGTCCGGCTGAAACCCAGGAGCACGGCGTTGGTGTACGCCCACAGATCCATGGCGGCCCTCACGAATTTGGTGCCGTTGTCGCGTCGGTGCGCTTCGCCAGTCGCCGCTCGAAACGGAGCGCTCAAGGGTGGTAACGACGTTGTGTCCCCCCAGCCCGTGGCCGACGTCGATCGCAGGCATTCCAGTGTGAACAGATCGATGACCGTCAATGCATGGGACGGCGACCATCACCGAAGAGCAGATGGTCACCATCCTGCCGGAAGCCGATGCCAGCCGGCAGAATAACGGACCAGCAGGTGCCTCGCCTTGTTCGGATAAAATTGCCGCTACGATGGGCCATGATCCCGTTGTCTTCATCTCGTCCACATCGGACGACCTGAGCCAGCACCGCGAGCAGGCGAGAGAAGCTGCGCTTATGAGTGGATTTTCCCCTCGCATGATGGAGTATTTGCCAGCGAGTGGTCATATCACACTATCGGAGTGCCGGAAGTTGGTCGCAGAGGCTGAGGTAGTTGTGGTCCTGGTTGCGCACCGTTACGGCTGGGTTCCCGACGGCCCCGACAACCCAGAGAGAAAGAGGATCACTTGGCTCGAATGCGAGCATGCGTGGAAAGTGACGGGCAAACATGTCATCGCATTTCTAGTAGATCCTGAGTACGCGTGGCCAGCCGAGTTCCGAGAGAACTACCGGCTGGTTACGGAAAAGAATAAGCGCGGCATTAGGGGCGAGGTTCAGCGCAACGAAAAGAACCTTAACAAGTTTAAACAAGAGTTAAGCAAGTGTCTTCGAGGCACTTTTACCGACGCTTCGACCGTGAGGCCGCTCGTGCTACAGGCGCTTGCCAACTGGAAGGCCGAGCACTCTGCCAAGTTAATTCAAGCACCGACACACACTGACACATATCTAACAGCCGTTGAACAGAAAACGCGCTCACCTTCGACGCGGCCGGTGAAGGTAATCCAGTTTGGATGCCCGATGGCCGACGGCTCGTGTTCAACTCGAACGGAAAAGGAGTACGCGATATTCACTGGAAATCAGTTGGCAGAGGCACACCGGATGTTCTCCTCGAGTCTGGAACAAATAAGTATCCTCAGGACGTTGCACCCGATGGACAAAGTCTCATCTATACCAACGACGCGGAGGGCTATGATCTCTGGCTCTTGCTGTTGAGTAATCGGCGTTCAACCCCGTTCATCGCGGCCGAGCGCAACCAGACGTTTGCCCAGTTCTCACAGAACGGCAGCTGGCTCGCGTACGATTCTCATGAGGCGGGCACACCCGAAGTCTACGTAACCCAATTTCCTTCGGGGCGAGGCAAGTGGCAAGTCTCCCGGCAAGGCGGCATCATGCCGAGGTGGCGGCGAGACGGGCGCGAAATCTTCTATCTGAGCCCTGACCACAACACCTTGTTTGCAGCCGAAGTGATTGCAAGCGGGGAGGATTTTGAAGTGACGAAGGTCCAGAGTCTGTTCACAACGCAAGCGGTGGCGGGAGTGGGATATCCATATGACGTTTCAGCTGACGGCAATCGATTTTTGTTCGTAACCGGGGTCGAAGAGACGTCCTCGCCGCTGACCTTGGTCGTCAATTGGACAGCCCATCTGGCAAGATGAACTGCTCGCTTAAGTCCGTTGCTGCTTCTGGGCGCCAGGGCAGCGAGCAATCGGTCCAGAACCGCACCCCAATTTTATTGGAGTTTTCGTGTGAGGCTGCCGTCGGTGGAGGCTCGGGGGCGGTGGAGAGAGCGGGGAGGATGTCATCTGCGCGACCGAGGAACGCTGTCAGTCATAGCCCTACCGAACGCGAGGGCCGGCTGACGGCGACCTCTCAGGCCCTGACAGCCAAGGCGGGACGAGGCGGCTGGACGGAGGTGCGACGGTCGCCGGGTAACGAGGCTAACGGGGGCGATGCGGGCTGCGTCCGGAAGCTCAGCAGTTCCTGGGTAGCCGGAAAATGGAAAATGAAGGTGTCAGGGAGCTCGGGACGATGGCGCACCGATCCCACGGACGTCGATCGCACGCCCCGTCGTTATTGAGCTCAATGCTCTAGCCTTATACCTAGTCCCCGAAGTCACGGCCACGAAGCTCTTCCTGGCCTGTTCTGACCGGCGCCCGACCCGCACCGCTACGCTAGAAGTGCGGGGCTCGATTCGTCAACACCGCGGCGCTCTCGCGACTAACGACGGTGCTCAGCTGCGGTGCTTGAACCCGCGAGTATGATCGGCCCCTGTCGGGCCTGCGCGGCGGACGGAGGTCCAGCGTTATGAATCAGAGCCGACGTCAGTTCATCGGACAGGGCGCCACCATGGTGGGCGCATCTGCGATGTCGGGCATGATCGGTCGAATGGCCCCCTCCGGCACACAGGACCAGCCGCTGGTCAACTGGGCCGGCAATTACCGGTACAGCACACAACGCATCACTTCTCCGACCTCACTGCCGCAGCTCCAGGAGTTCGTTAGAAAGCACGAGCGCTTCAAGGTGCTCGGCACGCGCCACTGCTTCAACGGGATTGCTGACAGCGCCGACCATCTCCTCTCGATCCGCGAGTTGAAACAGGTCGTCGAGCTCGATCGCGCATCGCGGAAGGTCACGATTGAATCGGGAATGAGCTACGGGCAGTTGAGTCCGTATCTCGATCAGCAGGGATTCGCGCTCCACAATCTCGCCTCGCTGCCGCATATCGCAGTTGCCGGCGCGTGTGCCACCGCGACGCACGGCTCCGGCCCGAAGAACGGGAACCTCTCGACGGCGGTTTCTGCACTCGAGGTTGTGAGCGCCAACGGCGATGTCCTCACGTTCGCGCGCCACAGAGATCTCGATGTGTTTCAGGGCGCTGTCGTCCACCTCGGTGCCATCGGCGTCGTCACCAAGGTCACTCTGGATCTCCAGCCCGCGTTCACGATGCGGCAGGATGTCTACCTCGACCTGCCAATGACGCAGGTCAGAGAGCATTTCGATGAGATCGTCTCGGTCGGCTACAGTGTGAGCCTGTTTACCGATTGGCAGAAGGGTCGGATCAACGAGATCTGGGTGAAGCGCCGCATCGAGAAAGATGCCACGCTGACCGCCTCGAAGGATTTCTACGGTGCACGCCCCGCGACGACGAACGTCCATCCGATCATGGAGCTGTCAGCTGAAAACTGCACCGAGCAGATGGGCGTCCCGGGACCGTGGTACGAGCGGCTGCCACACTTCCGAATGGGCTTTACTCCGAGCAGCGGGAAGGAACTACAGTCGGAATATTTCGTGCCGCGCAAGAATGCCGTCGACGCAATCATCGCCGTCGAGCGGCTGCGCGATCACGTCAGCCCGCATCTGATGATCACCGAGCTCCGCACCATCGCCGCCGACGAGTTGTGGATGAGCCCCTGTTACAAGCGCCCCACCCTCGCGATTCACTTCACCTGGAAGCAGGATTGGGAATCGGTGAGAAAGGTGCTGCCGATGATCGAACGGGAGCTGACGCCATTCGAGGTGAGGCCGCACTGGGGCAAGCTCTTTACTATCCCGTCGGCACAGCTCCAGCAACGTTACGAAAAGTGCGCCGAGTTCAAGCGGTTTGTCGCTCAGTGCGACCCGCACGGCAAGTTTCGCAACGAATTCCTGAGCGCGAATCTGTACGGCTGAAGCCGAGAAACGGCGTTATGCTGACCGCGAGACGCCCCTAATGTTTCCTATCGTCCCGGCCCAGGTGGTCGACAGATTCAGCTCGAAGATTCCGACGGCAATCCCATCGAGCTCTTCGAGCCGGCACGGCGATAGCCTGAGCCCTCCCGTTTCCTCCGTCTGCCTGCAGGAGCAGGCCTCTCCGGTCCGCCCTCGTTTCTGCTACCATCCGCGGCGGCGGAAGGACAACCGCTTCGCGTCGAAGGAGGCGCCATGAAAGTCATCCTCTGCACCGCGGCCGCGCTGGTCTTGATTTCGTCGGCCGCCCTCACCCAGCCCCCGCCAATGAAGCCCGGCGCCGAGCACAAACGGATCGGATATTTCGCCGGACAGTGGGCGTACCAGGGGGAAGCCAAAGCCTCGCCAATAGGGCCGGCGGGGAAGATGTCGGGATCGGAGACATGCGAGTGGTTCGCGGGCGGGTTCCAGCTGGTCTGCCGCTCGAAGGGGACGGGTCCGCGCGGCGCGGTGACCGGCCAGGCGATCATGAGCTACGACCCGGGGCGGAAGGCGTATACCTACTACGCGCTGTCCAGTCTCGGCGACAACATCTTCGTCCGCGGCCAGGTCGACGGCAAGGTCTGGACGTGGCTCGATGAAACCACCGTCGAAGGCAAGGCCATGAAGATCCGCGCGACGGTCACCGAAGAAACGCCCACCTCTTACACCTTCAAGCTGGAGGCTTCGTTTGACGGCGGGCCGATGACAGTGATCGAGGAAGGAAAGTCCACCAGGGGCAAATCCACCTAGTCGAAGACGGGCCGGGGTTCCGCGGAAGACGCTGCGACCCCGGCCTCACCACGGGCCCCGCCTTTGCTCGCATCACCCGTGGCACCCCGCATCTCTGTCGAAGGGGAAGGGCCTGACCAGAGGCCGCCGCCTCAACGCCGCATACCAACCGGGGCCGGAACCCGTTCGCCCGTCAATTTGCGAATCAGGTCCACTTCGTCTTGCCTGTACGGCGCTTACTGCAAAACTGACGATTCTCCCGTCGGTCACCGCCACAGGGAGGTGGCGGGAGCGGGGGAGGATGGGCCGACTGCCTCAATCGTGAGGGGCGGTTGTGATCCCTGGCCGCGCTGACAACTGGCTCGCTGCAGCCCCCCGCGGGGGCAGGGAACCCTCCGCCTGAGACCTTCGGACGCTGCATCCGGCGGCCCCGCCGGTAGGGCGGCCCAATGCTTCCGTTCGTTGCGACTCCGCCGTTACTTTAGTGATTCGATTCCCCTATGATCACCACGACCTGCAAACGTGTGGCTCCCGCCTCGGCCCGATGAGCGGGTAGTTGTCTGCCTCCTTCAGAAGGAAATATCGATGCCGCATCCGTACCCGTCCCCACAGCTCAAGCCCCTGTTCGACCTCAGCGCCACCCTCGAGCGATTCGATGATCTCGGAGACACACCTCAGGGTCACAGAATGCTGGCCGTGGTCGGCCAAGGCAGCGGGACCATCAGCGGAGATCGAGTGCGCGGCCAGATACTCCACGGAAGCGGAGGCGACTGGCTGCTTGTGCGTCCCGATGGGGCAGGGCAACTCGACGTCCGCATCACGATCAAGACGGACGACGAAGCGCTGATCTACATGCGCTACGAAGGCATCGCCGCTGGCGCCGCCCTGCCTCGGGTCCTGGCGGGCGAAGCAGTGCCCCCGGCCGACTACTATTTCCGCACCACGCCATATTTCGAGACCGGCTCGGACAAGTATGCCTGGTTGAACAAGATCGTGGCCGTGGGAGTCGGTCAGGTTGATTTGTCGAAAGGGTGGGTCGGTTACCGAGTCTACGAGGTTGGCTGAACCTTGAACTTCGACGAATGGTGGCTCCGCAGCACACTTATTGCCGCTCAGTTGCGCGATGGCCGCGGGGCACCGAGGACGTCGCTCAGGACTCGGACGGATTCCGCTCGCCTTGTGTGAGGAGCAATCGGTCCAGAACCGCCCCCCAGTTTTATTGATGTTTTCGATCCGGCTGCCGTCGGTGACCGCGACGGGGAGGTGGCGAGAGCGGGGGAGCGCGGGACAGCGCGCCTCAATCAGGTATGCGCTGCAATCGTTGTCATTTGGCCGCACCCTCGATAGGCCGGAACACGATGACGAAGCCATGGTTATCGACCTGTTGCACTCTGCCAACCACCGTCGGGTCCACGGAGAACGTTTTTGGAAACGGGCTCGCATCCGTCGTAATGCGTGTCCGATCCTCCGGTCGGTGCAGGGTCGCAATGACAAGACGCACAGGGCGGTGCTCCTCCAACGCCAGTTGCAAGTGCGACTGCAGCAACTTGCGGCCCTGCGGATTGCCTGTGCCCCACTCGGCCCACGTGTACTGATAAGTCCGGCCACCCCGTTCGGAGGTCAGATGGCTGCTCCAGCAACTAAATACCAATGCGCCATCTTCGGCCAGTGCGGAGCATTGCCACCGCACATTCCCGAGTCTCGCGCCAAACTGCGCGAACGCCTTCGTCAGTGTCATATAGGGGCTCCTCCTCTTCGCGTCCGTGTAGCGCGTAGTGTCCCACGCCTCGGCCTCCGTTGTGGGGCATGCGAAATCGGGGGTGATGTAAGCTCCCAGACGTGATCGACGTCTCGGCCTTCCAGATGTTGCTGCTCACGGTGACCAGCTGGCTGGACCAGCGGGAGCCGACTTGCTGGCGTACCTGATGGAGGAGAATCGGGTGTTGCGGCGACAGCTGGGTGGGCGGCGCCTCCGGCTCACCGATGACGACCGGCGGAAACTTGCCGCGCGGGCACCGGGTGGGCGGCAGGTGCTGCGCGAGATCGCAAGGTCTCCTTCACCATCGACCGAATTGCAGTTTGTTTTCGAAATCCGTCAGCGACAGCGATGAAGGGTTTTGGCCTCGTCCTAGCGCTCGACTCTCGGATCGATAAACTTGATGAAATCCTTCGCTTTCACTCGCCACTTCCGGGAGGCGCTAGGATCGTCGTTGAGTTGCGAAAAATCGCTTGTCGACACGAACTGAAACATTTTCACGAAGTCTTCGTTGTCGAACTCGGGTCCGACTCCGAAGACGGTGCCATCATGCTGCAAAATCGCCACTCTGCCAGGCTCGAACCAGATTAAGGCGTAGTTGCTGTAGGGATTGTAGTCAAACGTCCGGGTCGACTTGTTCAGCTCCTGCCCGGTCACGAAAGTGATCTCGGCAGTTACTTCCTCTGACCAACCAAATCGTGTCTGGTACGACACCTTGCAAATCCGGCGAACTTCTCCGACGGCGACTGAAGGCCAGAGCAATCCTGTAAGGATCACTGCCCCGGCCAATACGACGAAAAGCCGGACATGTACAGATTGGTTGTGCGTGTGTGTTTTTGATTCAGTCAAGGGGAGCCTCCTCGCTCATTCAACCGCCGCTGGTCGGAACATCCGTTCTAAACTCCGTGCCGTCACCAAAACGCACTCCCTGAATTTGCAGCCGTCATCCGAGACCTCGTTGAAGCCTTGCGTGAACAGTATCGTTTGTCGAGATCCTCGTTGAACGAAGCGGTCAGAGGCGGTTACCGGCGGTAGGGGAACGCGGGCATGACCACCTTGATTAGGTCCTGGTAACTCGCCGCCGCGAAGCGAGCCAGCAGGTCCTCCGGCTGCAGCATCCGCCGATCGCCAGATTCGGCACCACCAACGGGCGCAGTGTCCCGGCTCACGACCTGGGATCTCTTCCACAAACTCTTTCGAATGCCGGACACCTAATGAGCAACAGCGGTGCCGAAGGCGTTCAAAGTCGTCAATCGACGTGTCTTGGAAGCCTTGACCGGGCGCTGGCTGGCAATTGCAGCGAATGCAGGCTTTGTTGCAGAGTGCAGGTTACTGGCGGGAGGAAGTGGCTGCTGAATTCGAGCGTGCGAGCGGCGAATTAGGTGGTCGAATTACGAAACTGTTATCGGCTGCCGCCGGTCCCAGTGCGTTGCTACATGGAGATTTGGGCACGGCGCATCGGTGTACTCCGCAAAATATTCTTTGCGTCCACGATCTGGCCAGAAGGGGAGGGCGCTGCGGCGGGTTCCGAATCGGCCGCGGGTCGCGCACAGAGGCCGAGTATCATCGGCCCTCCGGTGAGGCCTCGCTTCGTTCTGGCCCTCCTCGCCGATCTGCTTCGGTGGTTCTCGCTCGCGTAGATAAGATGAAGCGGCTGGTCTCCTCAGCGAGGTGGTAGTTTCGCTCCACATTTGCTGAACGCGCTCGTGAGGCGCAAGGAGAAGACCAGCCATGGAGTATGGTGCCATCGATCTCCACAAGCAGGAAAGTCAGACTCGGCTGGTGAAGGAAAACGGCGAGATCGGCGACTATCGAATCGCCACGACGCGTGAGCGCTTCACCGGTCTGTTCTGGGGTCGGCCGCGGATGCGCATCCTGTTGGAGGCGTCAACCGAGAGTGAGTGGGTCGCGCAGCACCTCGAGAGCTTCGGCCACGAGGTGATTGTCGCGGATCCCAATTTTACGCCGATGTACAGTCAGCGCAGCCGGCGCATCAAGACGGATCGGCGGGATGTCGCCGCGTTGGCGGAGGCGTGTCGACGCGGGTACTATCGCGCCGCGCATCGACGATCGGCGGCGCAGCGCACCGTGCAGTGCCAGCTCAACATCCGGCGGGAACTGACGGACAGTCGGACTCGAGCGATCGCACTGGCCCGCGCGATGACTCGTGGCGCGGGCCTGCGGATTCGCAGCGGCAGCAGCGAGAGTTTTCTGACGCGGTTGAGCGCCCTCGACCTGCCGTCCTCGATCGCCGCCACGCTGTCACCATTGCGCAATCTGATCACGGTGCTGAACGAGGAACTCACGCAGGCTGACGCCACGTTCGCGACATTAGTGGCGGACGATCCTGTCGTCGCCCGTCTCACGACGGTGCCATGCATTGGACCGATCACCGCGAGTGCCTACGTCGCGGCGCTGGATGACGCTTCGCGCTTCGCTCGGGCCGGGCAGGTGACCAGCTATCTGGGTCTGGTGCCGGGCGAGTACAGCTCAGGCGAGCAGCAACGGCGCGGGCGCGTGGTGCGCAGTGCGCATCCACCGGTCCAAGCCTTGCTCGTGCAAGCCGCGTGGCGGATGTCGCGATCGACAGACCCTCGGACGGCCGCGCTCCGGGCCTGGGCGCAGGGCATTGCCCGGCGTCGCGGGAAGAAGATCGCGATGGTGGCGTTGGCGCGCCGCATCGCGCGCATTCTGTTCGCGATGTGGCGAGACCAGGCGGCGTATGACGACGCACGGATTCGCCTGTCACGCCAGGTGGCCGCGCCCAGAGTCGACGGCGCGACGAGCGCGGCCTTGAGGTAACGATCCAGCGTCGTCAAGCTGGAGGAGTCAGCGCGCTGGGACACTTGGCCGCCGGTGAGAGCCGTCCCGTAGACTGCGCGACTCCTCCGTCGAACCGTATCCTGCGCCGGCACACTGATGTGTCACAGAGAGCGCGAATAAAAGGGTGAGCACCTCGCTGTCGGAGTGGGCGAGGACAGAGCACTTGACGGCGCGTCTCGCTTCTGACCCGTTCGCGCGCGCACCCTGAGGCTGGGTGCAGGGGCTGCGCGCTCACTGGAGGTGTGTCCACGACAGATCGACTCTGCCCCGACCAACGGGGTTACTTGACACGCCGCTTCATAAAAGTGTCCCAGAACTCGGCCCGACGCTCCGCCATGGGAGCTTCGTCGGTGGAGTAGGCTGGCGCCGCCGTGGTTGTTTCCGTTGCCTCTCTTCACATACTACTCGCGGCCCTCGCGGGCTGGCTCAGTGGACGTCAGCAAGACGTGATCGGGTACCTCGTGGAAGAGAATCGCGTCTGACGACCGACGGCAACTTGCCGCGCGAGCCTACGGGCTTGGCCGTCACGCGCTGCACGAGATCACGACGATCGTCACGCCGGACACGTTGCTCCGCTGGCACAGGCAGCTCATCGCCCGCAAATGGACCTGCGCCAAGCACGGAACGACGCATCGCGCTGTAAAATCCGCCCATTGGTCCGGCGGATGGCAGAGGAGAATCCAAGGGTGGGGCTACACGCGCATCCGAGGTGCCCTCAAGAACCTGGGCACCGCGTCCTACTCCGTTCCCTGCTCCACTCGCTCCATTCATGGTCCGCTCACGCGCCTCGCTGCATCTGGAAATCGCCGCGCTCCGGCACCAGCTGGTTGTCGTGCATCGTTCGAGACGCCCGCGCCTTCGCCTCACGTCGGCTGATGGGGTATTGTGGGCGTGGCTCGCAGGCGTGGGATGCCCAAATGAGAGAGGCTACGAAATGGTGAGCTACGCTCGCATCCGACGACGAATCGATCCCTGTGCTCCTCAAAAACACCGCATCGCAGCGGGACCGCCGATAACTGCCAACGCCAGCGCTCGGGCCAGCAGCCATACGGTATCATCCCCAGCCGTGCTCGCGGCCAAGCTACCGTTCCCGCCGGGTCCGCCGAACTTCGACCACTCGTAGTGGACGACGACGCGCACGACGGTGCGGTAATCAGCCCATTAGGAGCGGGATCTCCACGCATCATGGTCAAACGCCTCGTGTTCGGTCTGGTCGGCCTGATGATGACGCTTTCGTACGAAGGCCACGCGGCGATCCGAGATTACGGCGTTTTGAAGGCTCGGCTCGTCGACACCCGACTGAGCACTGGGCCATCATCGCATTTCCAGATACTCGCGAATGGCGGCAATGTCCATTTCCGTGTGGTCTTCACGCTCGAGGGGCCGAGCGAGACCCAGCAGCGGGTAGCGATACTCCAAGATTTCCGGCACCCGATTACCGACCGCATCTCGCGGTTGCCCGATGGGTGGCACCCGATGACTCAAACCTCGAAGGAGGGATTGGACTATCTCCGCGGAAATCTCTTCCAGTTGGACCACATTCAGTTCTACCGCCTCCAGGACCTTTCCGACCAGCTCGCAGCGCTCGTTAAGAGAATCTCGGCTGACCCGAACGCCAGGCTATATGCGTTCGGTGGACGGTGGGGACCGGAACCCGAGATCCGGGATAAATGGTTCGGTTTCGTGCCTGGCAACGGCGTACACGACTTGCACTACAACCAAGGCAATACCGACCAATTTAAGTACGAAGACGGTGTGTGGCAGGACGGCGGCCTGCTGGTCTCGCTGCCGAACGAGGGTAAATGGGTCGGCGTCTTCGCGATGTTTCCGTCACAGTCGCTTACTACGGACAACGTGACGGGGCACGCGATCTCAGGAGTGTCCACACTACCGAGAGCGGAGGGGGATGCGCCCGGTGCCCGCGACCCTCGTCAATCGACCCTCTCCAATCCGCAAACAGTGCGGGCGCCGGAGGCAGCCGGTCGTTCTTGGATCTGGGGGTGGTCGCTGGCGGCCGTCGCGGTCGTCGCGTTACTCGCACTTGCGGCAATTGCTCCGCGCGCTTACCGATGGGCACAACGAAGTCCGCACCCGAACTACACCGGGACGGCAACGACATCACTGCCTGAAGATCGCAAACAGATTACCTCGCCAGCCGAGACTCTTCCAGAGCATTTCGACGTGTTTCTCTGCCACAACTCAGCGGACAAGCGCGAGGTGAAGGAAATCTGCGACCGGCTCTGGGCTAGCGGCTTGACTCCCTGGCTTGACGTTGACCAGCTCCGTCCCGGCCGTCCGTGGCAGGAGCTGCTCGAGCGTCAGATCAGTAGGATCGACTCTGCTGCGGTCTTCGTTGGACAATCGGGAGTGGGCCCGTGGCAGAATCGAGAGTTGCGTGCATTCATCGACGAGTTCGTACGCCGCGACTGCCCGCTGATTCCGGTCATCCTGCCGAACGCCCCCTTGGTACCTGACTTGCCGTTGTTTCTCCGACAAATGACCTGGGTGGACTTTCGCGCCGAACCAGATCGCGCGTTCGACAAACTGATCTGGGGCATTACTGGACAGCGGCCCGTTTACCCCAAGACAACCTGACGACACTCAAGTACAGTCTCTGTAGTGTCCCACGTCTCGGTCGACCTGGTTGGCAATGGGACATTGCGGGATGTAAGCTCCCGCCCGTGATCCACATCTCGGTCTCCGGGACAGGCCCTCGCGGGATTTAGCGCTCATTATCATCGCGATCGGAAATCACCAACGGCTGGACAATGAACCGACTGACGGTCAGCGTGCGAACGGGCGTCTCGGTCGAGTGCGTCGACACCAACGTCTGGGTGGGCTGCTCAAGTACTATGTACGAGCAGGCTGAACGATCCGGCTTCCCGATTCGCCGCAGGCACCGGACACTACAAGGGGCGACCTCGACGAAAATCTTGATCTGATCGCGGGTGTCTTTGGCGTTCATGACGTCCATGACCATCGGCAGCCCGACGTCTTTGGACCGCGCCGAGGCGTGGATGTTTCCCCGTCATTCGACGGGGACTTCTGAGAGGAGCTCTTCGGGCCTTGTGCGAGTGATCGATCAGAACTTGTATCGATCGCGACAGGTTCGTGAACTGCTCAATGAACGTCGGCCTGTTGAGAACATTTACCTGGCCCGTTCCGTCACGCACGCGAATCCTCAGTTCGGAATCCGCTCGTCGGGCTCGCGGGCGTGCATGACGAATGATTGGATTCTGGTTCGTGGTGTAGCGGCATAGACACCATGCCGTGTCGCCAACCTGTTGAGCAGAGCGGGTGCATGGACGATCGTCGTGCTGTCGTTGACGCGGGCTTGAATCGAATCCCCCTGGACTATTACCGTGAGCCGGTGTTCGGTGTCCGGCGCGACCGCGACTGACGCTTTCGCTCGGTCGAAGAAGGTTCCTCCCTTGTGTTCCGTGATCCGAAAGTCATTGCCGTCGACGCTGAGCACGACGGACCAGAAGTTGTAGTTGTCGACAAAGCGCACGACCACACCGACGGTGTTGACGGACGCCGGACCCGTGTTGACGACCGCCTCGATCACAATGTCGGCCCGACCAGCGTCGTAGGTCGCCACCCATGCGCCCCCTGCGGTGTTCGGTGGCGGCCCATAGGACGTCAGCCCATCGCCGATGAACTCCCACGCGCCACTCAGTACTGTGCAAGCCGTTCCGCCGTCGCCGCTCGAGTCCGGATCACCGAGGCCATCACTCGGTCCAAGCGTGCGCACGGGGAAGGTGCGTTCGACCGTGTTTGCGGCGCTGTCTTGCAAGAACGCCAGGCCGGTTTCCGCCGTGTTTCCGTCGTGACCAGAGTAGTAGAGCAGGTACCTGCCGGCAATTTCGATTGGGTCGACGAATGGTGGCGTGCTACTTTTGAGAATCGACGCGCCGTAGACCCAGTTCCTCTCCCATCCCAACCCGTCCTCGGGCCGAAGAACCTGTGACGAGCAGACCGTCCAGTCGATGCCATTTTCGGACGTAGCGACCCGCAGCCGACGGCTATTGGGACGTTTGTGGTTGTCCACGCCGTAATCGAAAATCATGATGTAGCTCGAGGTGCCCGGCCAACGAAAGACGCTCGGAGCGTACAGAAGGTCGCCACCGAGTTCGGCCATCGACGGCCACAAAATGATGCCTTTGGCGGTAATGCTGTTCCAGGTTGGTCCCGTACCGTACCAGAGTTTGAAGCGGCGGTGGTCGCCAGAGTCTTGGAACACTCCATAGAAGAAGAATGTGTCACCAATCATGATGACGTCCGAGAGCGCCAGATCAGTCGGTGTCGCGGCTAGTCCGAGCTGCGCCTGCAGCATCTCCCTCGTAAGGATTGGGTTGCCGGGATCCTTGGTCATACTGGCCGGGTTGGCGTCGGGCGCGGTGGCATGCCCGATCGACCACTCGCTCTCAATGTCGTTCAGGCAGCCCTTGTAGTAGAGGTGAATGAGGCCATTGTTGGCGTCATGCACTGCTGCAGGATCGCGAACGGCCCGAGCCTCCCAAGACCCTATCGGACCCTTGTCGATCACAGGACGGCCATCATTCTGCGGCGTAAACGTTTCACCGTCATCGACGGACTTCCAGCCGTAGATGGTGTTCGTGCCTTTCACGTAGATCCAGATGTCATTGTTCGGGACGCGCACAGGGGCCGGCACATACTGCTCTTTCTCGTTCGGGTCCGGGATGTTCGAATGATGGATGATGGGATTGTTCGCGCCCCGCAGCGTGTAGTTGCGATTGACATCCCTCGCCCGCAGGCTATCGGCAACGAGCGGGCGGGGCACCCACAGGTTGTCAGGGATGAGCAGTTCGCCAACGGACCCACGCTGCGAGTGATTGCTCCACCCGAAGCAAACATCTTGTGCACCCGTTCGGTAAACGTCGAGGAGCGTCCACACGCTGAACGCCCCGCCCCTGATGTAGAAGTAGTACCCATTGCTCCGCTGTACGGGCATGATCTGATACACCGTGTCGTCTGATAGGGTCGCGATCGTGCCAAACCTAGTCCGGCCATCCGCGGCGACCGGTTGGATGGCGATCGCCTCGCCGTCTCCCGTGAAAAGCAGACCAAACGACGCGATGTCAGCGACCGCGACCCCCTCGTTTCTAAGCCAGCTCAGAAACCCTCGCGCATCGAACCGCACCTCTGCCAGCGAAAGGGATGCGATGAAGCGTCGGCCTGCCGTGCGTGTGCGCATCGTCGGATCCCGGAATCCCTGGTCGCCCCACATCGGTGAACTCTGTGGAAGGAAGTTCAGGCGGCTCGACGAGATGTTCATCGCTCCGTCGGCCTGAACCAGCACCAAACTGCCCGGTCCTGGCTCGCACGTCCGCGGCGAGGTGACCGGCGCAGCGTCGGGTGTAATGAAGGAATCGTTCAGCAGAAAGACGGTTCGGCCGTTCATCGTCCGTCCTTGAACCAAAATCCTGTCCGACCGTGACATTGCCGCAGTGTGGGCGGTCAGTCTACCCCCGAAACGGTCGGCTGGGTAAAGCCGATCTGTACGTTACGTACTGCGTCCAACCTCTTCCGAGCTGAAGGTCACCTTCGTTGCGAATACAGATGAAGAAAGGGTGCCGCCTGCTTTTCGTCCCGGTTACTCTTCTGCACCATCGCAGAGGAATCGTGCACCTTGCAGTGACCGAGCATCGGACGGGGCGTGGACCGCCCCAGGAGCTGCGAAACGGGTTCCCTGCGAACCAGGCGCCCGGCTATCTCCTCCACGATCCGGCTGCCGCGTTTACCGCGATAGGAAGCATTAGGCCCGTCTCGCGGGGAGCATACAACGCTCCTTCGCGGATTCTGGGCAATCCCTTCCCTTCGACAGAGGCGGTCGCGCGTTGCCGCGTGGACTGATCCGCCAGGCCCGTCCTCTGTTCGGAATGTCACGTCCGTTGTGGCGGCGTGACTTCGGCTCCTGTCTCGAGCGGCCAGGCTTTCAACCCGAGGAAGAGCCGGAGCAGCGGCACGCCCGCGGCGAACACGACGAGGAAGGACAAGAGGCTGATGAGCCCGCTCAGGACGACCATCCAGATCGTCTCGAACACCCTGTCCGCGCGGCCGGTGGATCGAGCCGGGAACGTCGGCAGCAGGAACGAATCGGGCCGGCTCGGACTGTACACGAACGGAATGGCGGATCGCCGACACGGAGCCGTCGCCCGCGCTCTAAGAATCTGCCACGAGGGTATCGGCTCGACTGATAAGCAGTCCGCCCGCACGTATGCGGCGAGCACTTCGGCGTCGAACAGGCGTACGTACCTCCCGCGTGAATCGGCCTCGCGCATTTGGAGGGGGGCCTCGCCGGGCCGTCCGGGCACTCGGAAGACGAAATGGTGCACGGTGATTGGGTACTCGGGATCTCCCTCCTGGGTCTCGTGGTGAGTGACGTCGGCGACGGTCGAGATCCCCTCCCTTTGAAGTTCCGTTATCTCCGCATCGATCCCCGCATACCAGATGGTGCGCGACCGTTCGAACGTGGTCGCCGCGAAGGCCGTCGCCAGGACGACGGCGGCAAGTCCAGCAGGGTATGCTAGTCGACTGACGTGCGCCGCAGCCGTGGCCTCGGTCGCGTGAGGTGTGACGTACGATGATGCGCGGTGTCTCGGGGGCGCCGGGCGGTCGACCGGCCGCGCGTCGTTCAACTCATTCTTCAGGAGGCCGAGCACGACATCGTCGTTCCAGTAGCCCGAATGCGAGCTCAGCACCCGCCGCCGGAACTGGCCGGTGGAGCGGTCGGCGCTCAGAGCCCCGGCGTCGCCGAGGGAAGTGCCGACATAGTCCAGCGGACGGTGGATGTTGATCCAAGAGAACTCGCGGAGTCGGGTTGCCGCCAGCCTGGCCGTCTCCCTGACCGATGGGGGGAACAGATACTGCGGAAAGAACCTGATGAAGAACCGACGGATCGGCGAGCCGAGGGTGATCAGACGGACGGAGTCGGTCTCTCTCCAGACCGGCGAGTTGACCAGCGAGTCGATCGCGATGATGCTGCCCAGGCTGTGCGCGACGATGACGATCTCGGAGCTGCGTAACTGCAGGTTCCTGACCTGGGCGTCCAACTTGCCTTGGAGTTCGGTGCGGTACTTTGGCGATCCCATGTAGAGGGCGATGTCGAGGACGATCTTGAGCGGGCCGCCTATCCAGAACCGTCGAGCCAAGATCTGTAGGGCCGCCACTGTTGCGATGGCGACCGCGTACGCGAGCGTCCGGCCTGCGCTCAGCGTGACCTCCTCAGTGACGCCGTAAAGAGGACTGACGATCAGGTTTACGACGAGTAGACCGATCGCGACGGGACCAATCACGCGGATCGCTGCGAGCACCCAGCTCCCCAATTCCGCCGAGACCGGAACGGTCAGCAGGAGAACGAAGGGCTGAAGAAAGAGGAGTGCGCCGCGACGGAAGGTAACGCGTAGCGCCTCGGTGTTCCGGGCAATCGCCCCCCTCACGAGGTCGAGCGCGAGCAGCAGGGCGAACACGAGCCCCGCGGTCCTCGAGACCCACAGCATGGCACGCCACACCCAGCGGAAGCCCGGTGTCGCAGCCTCGAAGCCGGAGGAGGGCAATAGAACCAGGCCTTGGAGCATTGGACCGACGATCAGCAGGACGAGCGCGGTGGCGATGAGGATCCGAAAGACACCGTGATATACACGCTCGCTGACGGCCAGCAGCCATTGGTCACTGCGGCGATCGCCTGCCGGCTGCGGCAGCGCCGCGGCGTTTGAGATGCTTGCCGCGGCTAGTTCCAAGAGTCTGACGCCGTCGGCAGCACTCAGCCCATGCCGGTCCTGGGACCAGTCCCAGTTGAGCTCGGTCACGTCGTCGGGGATGATCCGTACCCGTCGCAGCGCTGCCCGGAGCATCTGTTCGATTTGGTGAGGCTGATGAGCCCCCACACCGTGGATTGCCAGAAACGGCGGTGCCTGCCGGTCCCATGCGGGCGATCTGGACATTGCCCTTCGTGACTGTGCGCGGGCCGCCCTCGGCAGCCCCGCGTGACGTCGCCGATTTTGACGTCTATTTTAGAGTCCCTCTCTGGGCTGGGTGAAACCCTCGCCTTCAGGCGAAGCCTTCAGGAGGCCGAAGGGCCGGCATCCCAGACGATCGATATTCGTGCGGCACTTCGATTGCGGGCACCAGGGGCCAGCGTCGTGGACGATTGCCGCGAACACGTCCTGGGGAGCCGCGGTTAGTCGGCTTCAGCCGACGCTGCGCGGGAATCCCTCGCCTTCAGGCGAGGGTCGCTGAATCGCATCAGTCCGCGGACAGCCTGAGAGGGAAGTGTTGATGCACACCCTGCCGGGCGGGACCGCTGTGGCCCCCATCTATCTGTCGAAGCCTTCCCCGCGAGACGGGCAACTCGACGGATAAGCCCGCCATTGTTCTCAGCCGCTCTTGCGGTCTCGATGGTTGAGTAGCTACTTCTTCTTCGTCGCCGTTCGCGGGCGGTCGCCTTGGTCCCCATGCCCAGCCTTCGAGGCGGTCTTGGCGGATGTGCGGCGATCTGTTGCCAGCGAGCGCCCAACGTCATCCATCTCCTTGAATCGCCCTTGCACGTCGCGCTTCGCGAACATCTTGTTCCGTCCGGTATCGATCAGTTCTCGCTTGGTGCTGCTGCGCTTGGCCATCAAGATGCCTCCTACAGGTCAGGCAGCAACGACTGTGCCCAGCGACTCCCTGTTGATGGGGGGCTAGTCCAACGGCCGTGCTACGATCCGGCCTCCACGGAGGGGCCACCAAGGACCCTGGTGCAGCACGAAAATGAGCGACAACGTCGATGCGATGATCGAAGCCCTTAAGCAGACAGGGAAGCGCCTGGTGCAGGCAGCGGCGGAACTGAGGCGTCGGCTGTTTGGTTCTGGCGGGCCTGATGACCCTTATGCCGCTGTGCGTGTTCCGAGGAACATAAACCCGCCGACTCGGACGGGAGCCATTGCCCTCGAAGAACCTCACGATGACGTGCGCGTGGAAGCTGTAGGCAGACGACCCGCCTGACGAAGAATCGCCGCGAGGCGCGGCCGCCCTGTTTACCCACCAACTCGGGTGGGAGGTGCGGCTGCTGATCGGCTGCCAGCTTGAAGTCGTGCAGACGCAGGTCTGTCGGGATCAGGAGGAGGTGCTGGCGACAGGGGAGGAGTGGAAGGCAAGGATGGTCCAGGAGGGCTGGCGTGAGCGGTAGAGGTAAACGGTTTGTGACTCCTTTGCTGCCGTCGACAACAGAGTCGTCCGACGGCACTGGCAGGCACGCATGAACGCCACAAAGGTGAAGGGGAGTCTCGCGCTCGTCGTGCGAAACGGGCTCGTCGAATTGCGAAACTACTACTACCCCTCACGCGGCTACACCCGGATGCTTCAGAGCAAGCGGCTCGGTCCCCTGACCGAACAGCAGGAATACGTCCTATCACAGCTTGCCCTGCTGCATGCGAAGATCGACCGCGTCACGTCGCAAATCGGATGCCTCCTGGATCTCGAAGAGCCTGACGCCGGTCCTTGGCCCCAACCCGACAAGAGCGTTGCGGTTGGATCGCTGTTATCAGAGGCAATCGCAGAGCTAGATGCCGATGTGCGTGAACCTCTTAGCCCCGTGGTCATTCAGGCCGACGCCGCCGAGTACAACGTCACTGGCGATCGCCAGAGTCTGAAGTGGGCGCTCACGAAGATCCTTCGTTTCATGGGTCTGCGCATGGAGAGCGAAGGAGGGCTCACCATCCGTATTATCGACCCGCCTGACGCACCCGAGCGATGGATTGTACTCGCAGCCACGGAGAACATCCCGGAAGCAATCAGCTGTCCACGGCCCAGCCTGACGCCACTCTCCGACTGGCATGGCGGGAACCTGCAGTTCGACGTGGCATTCAGTAATCGCATCGTTCAGGCGTATGGCGGAGCAATCCTCTCGCTGCCTGGTGGCCTCGGACTTATCGTCGCACTGCCCAGGGCTGAGGAGAGACAGTCCGCCGACGGCGGTGCGGCCTGACTTGACTGTCGATCTGGCCCGAGTCGGCAACGTGTCCTGCCGGACGCCACCTCCACCTTCAGCGCCGATGCGAAGCAGTATGCGGAGCGGATCGACACCGGGATCGTCCTCATCGAGGGCACCGAGCTGGCGCGGTTGATGATCGCGCATGGTCGGAGTGACGCCGGCCGCCGTCTACGAGTTGAAGCGGGGTGGATTCGGACTTCTTTGCGGAGGAATAAACGCGGTCCGGTCAGGCGCGAACCTCCACCAGGATCGCGCTGTGATCGCTGAGCCTCACGCCGTCGATCGTTCCCGGCCACGCATCCACGACGCTCGCCCGTTCCGCCCAGGAGTGAGGCAAACAGACGTGATCGATGTGCGGCTCGACCAGTTTGCCTGGGGGCACTCGCTCCGTGTGGGTGACGCAGGCGAGTCCGGCGTTTGCGAGCCCTTCTTCGAGAAGTTCCCTCCCGCGTGCAGTTCCGTAGTAGTGCTTTCCACCGAGATTCATGTTCAGATCGCCTGCCACGCAGAGCGCCGCGTCAGGATAACGCCCCACGAGCGCCTTCCACTCGTCCGCTTGCTCAGGGATGACGCGGTGATGTTCGGACCAATTCGCTGCGGTGTTCGTCGGGCCGGGATCGGAATGCCAGGGAGAACAGTCCCGTAGACGAGCAGTTTCCCCTGGGCCGTCGGGTAAAGTGCAGCGGCGGTCCGGCCGATATCCCGCACCGCGACTCGCTCAAACAATGCAAACCTCGACCAGATGCTCACCCACCTCACTGATTCGTTCGTTCCCGGTTGGGGGTCTGAATTGACAGGGTTGTAGCGACTTCGCAGATCGAGCGCGTCTTGGGTCTCGGTCAGGACCCAGATGTCGGCATCCGCTTTCTGGATCAAGGCAAGGCGCTGCGAGTTCTTGGCGGCGGAGGCGCGCTCGACGTTCCAGGTGCCGATGCGGATTGTTGGGTGTTCCACTCCATCAATTATCAGCGATCAGCGAACGGCGAGCGGGGTTTTCTCGTGACATCGATTCCTTCAGTGCGGGTCTGCTGTGCCGTGGCTGCGTTCCAAGAAGGAGGGGCGTTCGCGTGTGCTCCGCCGAATCCTGACTGGCGGTGAGGTGCCGCCGGTTGCCTACTACTAGCGCAATTCCTCGAACGACCAACCGACGCCGTTAGAACTCACGACCTCCACGACTGTGCCGCTCACGACGTGGGTTCCTTCGTAGCGCGAACCGTCCGCAATGGAGCATGTGCCCAGAATTTCGTTGACAACGTGGCGTCCACCGATATGTACGATGAAGTTCTCGCAATATCCATTGTAGGTCCCGATGATTCGCAGACGGGTCACCCCGGGTGGCATGTCGAACACGGTGTTGCCAACACCCGAGCGCCGGAACGTTTCACGTACGCCACGGGCGGTGATAGTGACCGCTGTGCCGCCCTCGGTCTGATTGGCTTGAAAGACCGCCTGGCCGCTGTAGCTCTGGGTCAATGTCGGCGTGAAGTTCACCTCAATGTCTTGTGACTGGTTGGGTTGAATTTGGCCGCTCGTCCAGCTTGCAGTGAACACGGAACCCGAGGCCGGCCACTGAATCCCGTTTACGGTCAGCACGCCCGTGCCCTTGTTGAACAACCGGATGGTCCGCGAGGCGGTCGTCCCGGTATTCACGTCCCCGAAATCAAGATTTCCGTCCACTGCCATGATCCGCGTGACGGCTGTCGGTGGCGGCGCAGAGGGCCCACTCGGCGACGTCGGCGACCCACTGTTGTCTCCACATGCCACAGTCCCGGTCAGGACTGCCGCGACCACCACCCAGTTCAGCCTTGTCATCGTCATCATCTCCGCCTTACAAGTGAGATCTCCAAACAGGTCATCGCTGACATCACTGAGCGAATACAGTGTCTGCCGATGTCTAGAGGCACTTTGCAGAAGTAAACTGAAAGGTAAGGTTGTAACTTGTTACCCGATCACTTTGTGCTCGAGTCACTCCAGGAATGAGTACGCCGGTGTAACGGACCACTTTCCCAGGAGCAATCTGCTTCGTGATCGTGTTCGCCTCCGCAAAGTACAGGCCTGATGTCAGCACTTCTGTGCCGCTATACAGCGTGGCGATGCCCGTTACGTCGCCGTCGGTACAGCCTGCGCCGGCATTCTTGAGATCCCCGCTAAACTGCGACGTCGTGTCATTCCGACCGTTACCATCTGTCGAGGTCCAGGAAATTGGACTCGCAGGTTCCATTCGGGCTTGCGGGATTCCGCTCTGGCCTGACGGGGCACTCGAAGGACGTGTTGGAGAGCTGCTACCGCAGGATACGAGCGTTGTGACTACGAGGCACAAATAGATCTGCTTCATAAACGTTCCTTTTCTTCTCGGGCGCCTTGTCCTGCGTCAGAAGACCCTTTTGTCCCTTCTCTCTTCACTTCCCCAGCCAAATGTTTCGAGAGCGCCGAACATGTGATTCATTCCAATGTTGCAACTTGTACGCCGAGGCCCAGAGGTAGCTTGCATCTGTGTACACCTGGTTAATTGACTGGGAGATCGACCAGTGATCGAAATGCGGATCCCTAAGTTATGGCTAGAACCACATCTCCCACACTCGAGTGGGTGTGATCGAAATCAACTAGCACGATTGTGTTTGACTAACAATGCCGCAGGTCCCACAATTGAAACGCCCCCCATCACGATTAGTCGGAGTTTCGAATGCTTCAAGGCGCGCCGCAGCGACTTGTTCTGGCGGTAGTGTTGTGTGTTGTCGGCATCGGTATGGCGTTCGCGCAGACGGATAAGGTCTACGTGACGCGGACAGGCACGAAATACCACCGAGAATCGAGCCGCTGCCAAGCGATTACCAAGAAGGGCACGCAGTGTTCTCGGAACGCGCAAGCGGAAGGTAGCTACTGCTGGCAGCACGCCAGGTGATGCTGCGCCTGGCGGTCGTTGCGCTCGTCCTGTGGAGCGTGCCGGCTGTCGCCCAGGAGCGCTTCACCGGAAAGGTCGTCGGAGTGGCCGACGGTGACACGATCTCCGTTCTTCGCGAGGGCCGTTCCGTCCGCATTCGGCTGGAGGGCATCGACTGTCCGGACAAGGGGCAGGACTTCAGTCAACGAGCCAAGCAGTTCACGTCCGAACTGACCTTCGGCAAAGAGGTCACAGTCGATGTTCGGGACGTCGATCGCTACGGGCGCCTTGTAGCCAGGGTGTCTGTCGGAGCGCAAGATGTGAGCGTGGCATTGGTCCGCGCCGGTCTGGCTTGGCATTTCACGAAGTACTCTCGCGATCCGGTTCTGGCGGAAGCAGAGCAGTCCGCGCGGACGGCAAAGCGTGGGTTGTGGGGACAGGGGAGTCCGACACCTCCTTGGGAATTTCGACGGCTCCCTCAGTCCAATCGAAGTCAGCGCTCGCAATCAGCGCTCCCCGTGAGGCTATCCCTGGTTAAAAGCGCCTGATTCGGCGCAGATTTCCCCCGTTGACTGGCCCGTAATCGGTGGCCTGTGCGAGGGGCTGAGGAACCAAGAATGAGCAAGAACGTTCGAGTGTCGATCGCGCTGATGGCGTGTGCCTTGGTCGTTTCGGGTTGTGGTGGCGAAGGTGGTAACTCCACGCCGACCACACCGACCCCTCCGGCATCGCCCACGGTTACCGGAGTGACGGTCCTCGGCCCGGCAGGCACTCCCACGTCAGGTCAGACGGCTCAGTTCACCGCCACAGCAGCGCTGTCGAATGGCACGCCTCAGAGCGTCACTTCACACGCAACCTGGCAGTCCTCGAACACCGCCAGAGACACGGTCTGCCATCACCGGACCCTCCGTCGTTATGTGTGATGAAGATCACATCCTACCGTTGAGATTCGTTTCGTAAGTGTTCAAGTGCGCTTTACGAATCGTGATCCGGATCACTAATCACTTCGATGTGTTCGTTCGCGCGAGTCGGTGCACAGCTGTGTAATACGTCTGCATAGACAAAAACCGTCAGCCAAATAATGGCAAAGTGACACTTTGTGACACATAAATAACTATACAGCGCGAGGGTGGTTGTCGCTGCTGCACATGCCGACGCCCGTGCTAAGTGACAGGTACGTTGAACTTACGTCGAGCGGCATTGACGTCGACCCCACCACGGCTTGGTCGTTGCATTGATGAGCGGCGCCAACCTCCGCAAGCACAGGTCGGACTCTGTCTATGTGCAAAGGCTCGCAACGGCGATTTGTTTTGGCAGCAGTTCTGCTCGTTGTCGGCTAGAGCTGGTGGGAATTAATCGTGATCGCCGCACGTCGAATTGTCTGCCCGAGACCCGAAGGAGTCAGTGGGCCATGCTGAAGGCACCGGTTTGCGTGGTGATGTTGTCGATTGTGCTGTGCGCTCCAAGCACGGTCTCGGCGGCAAAAAAGATCACCGTAACGATTTCATCAGAGCCCTCGGGCGCGAATGTCGAGTGGAATGGGCAAGTCATCGGAACGACTCCGCTTGTCCGCGAGCTCGATGACACTGTTTTTAAGTCACCAAAGTGGCTCTGGTCCGGCTATTTGGGAGAGGAAATCGCATTTCATATTCGGAAGGAGGGCTACGTCGGGAAGGAATTGCGCCTCACTTCCGGTCCCTACCGCTGGGTGAATGCCAACAATACGGCTGAGAAAATCTACTTCGTGATTACCGGCACGTCATTCCACGTGAGTCTGGAACCTGACGCCCTAACTCGTGTGAAGACTGAAGCTGCCGCCGCGGCCGCGGCAGCCGAACGTCAGCGCGAAGGGGAACGAACAGCCCGTGGACCATTGCAATCCAGTGGGACGGGCTTCTTTGTGTCATCGGCTGGGTACGTCGCCACAAACCACCACGTAGTCAGCGGAGCACGAGAAATTTCTGTGACGTCGCCCGCGACGGGTCGCACCGCTCCTGCGACCGTCGTCCTTCAGGACAAGAACAACGATCTTGTGATTCTCAAGGTGAGTGACCCTGAGGCAGTTGGCGCGCTGCCTTCACTCCGAATCGCTGATGCTGCGAGTGTAAAGCTAGGGCAAACTACATTCACTGTCGGATTTCCACTTGGCGAAGTGATGGGATCCGCGCCCCGCCTCGCGACTGGAACAGTAAACGGACTGTTCGGTATCCGGGACGATCCGCGGTTGCTGCAAATCAGTAACCCCATCCAACCCGGTAACAGTGGCGGACCATTGTTCAACGACAATGGCGAGTTGATAGGTGTCGTTGTGTCTGGTCTGAATGCGGAGTACTTCTACGAGAACGCGGGAATCATTCCACAGAACGTCAACTTCGCGGTCAAGGCCGGTTTCCTCAAGAACCTTATCGAAATGCTGCCGCCTATGCCGGCAAAGCCCGACACTCGCTCGCCATCGGACGCAACACTTGTGAAGCGGATCGAAGGGCTGATGCCGCTCATCGTCAAAGTGACGGCTGTCATATCGACCACAGATAAGTGAGCACCTCACGTGCCGCGAGGTGAGGCGCCGCGTAATGACACCAGGACCCCTCGCTCAGTCGAGCACAGGTGACAGTGGAGTTCCCAGGATTTAGTGGAGACCACGTCGGCGAGGCTTGTGAGCGGCCTCGAATTGCTTGGGAACCAGCCCGCCGAGATGACTGTGACGACGCGTTCGATTGTAAAAGGTATCGATGTAATCGGCCACGTCGGCGATCGCCAGCTCGCGGTTCTTGTAGATCTGTTTCTTAATCCGCTCTTTCTTCAGGCTGCTGAAGAAGGACTCGGCGACGGCATTGTCCCAGCAATTGCCCTTGCGGCTCATACTCGGCTCGAGACGATTCGTACGGCAGAATCGACGCCACGCGTCGCTGCCGAACTGGGTTCCCTGATCGGAGTGAATCAGCGTGCCTCGTGGTCGCCGGCGACGCACCGCCATCAGCAGCGCATTGAGAACGAGCTCGCGATGAATGGTGGGTTGAGCGGCCCAGCCTACGATCAGGCGTGAGAACAAATCCATGACCACGGCGAGGTAGAGCCACCCTTGCCAGGTGCGGATGTAAGTTATATCCGTGACCCAGGCGGCGTCGGCTTCGTGGCGGTGAACTGGCGCTGGAGGAGGTTCGGGATCAGGACCGAGGACTTACCGACGGCCCAGCGTCGGACGCGGTATCCGTGGAGCGCCCGTAGATTGGCTTGGCGCATGAGCCGTGCGACACGATGTTTGCTGCAGGTCTCTCCGGCTTCACGCAGATCGAGGAAGACGCGGGGCGCGCCGTAGATCCCGTGGCTCGCCGTGAACGCCGAGCGAATCAGCCGAAGCAATCGGGCGTCCTCCTGCGCGCGATTCGACACGGGCTGCAAGAGCCAGTCGTAATAACCGCTCGGGGCTACCTCGAGGACGCGACACATCATCTGCACGCTGTACTGATCGCGATGTGCCTTGATGAATTCATAGGCCGAGCGGACTCTCCCAGGAACCTGGTGCTTGGACTTTGGCATCGCTCCTCCGGGAAGACGGATGCTAGCGTTTGTCCACTAAATCCTGGGAACTCCAGCGACGGTCGGGCACCCGATCGTGCTAAGCCGAACCGAATCAGAGACTTGCTGGTGATTCGGTGCAGCAAAAGCGCGCTAGGACCAAAAGGTCGAGCTTGGGCGCAGGGGGTCGCTGGTTCGAATCCAGTCGCCCCGACCACTTTTCCGATCTGTAGGTCACATATAGGTCACAAGCGGTTCGGTACCGAACCGCCGTCGGACTGTGACCTACAGACGCGACGATCACCTCAATCAACACACCATCCCCACCAATCCGCTGAAGCGGTGCGCGCGCTCCTGCATCGGTCGCCATGGAACAAGGTGCACAGCCAGCTCTCGCAGAAGCTCGATCGGCGCAGCGTGCCGGTTCGCACATCTGGGATCAGGCGATGTGGGAGATCGAGATGCACTCGCGACATTGGGCCAGACGGCCGCGCCTACAGGAACAACCGAGGATTTCGACCGTCGGGTTCACCCGTTGTCGGTTTGTACGGATCCGGTGTGCGCCGATCGAAGTTTGGAGCCTCTCCGCGAGGTCGGTGCCTCTCTGATTGGGGACCTGAACCTCTGAATCACTCACGACCAGACGGTTGCCATTATCGAAACTGCTACTCCACCCGTTCCACAGCAGCCGATATCCGAGCTTGAGAGGATTGCTATCGGCGTCACGAACGAAGCCTGGAGACAAACCAGCCAATTCGTCAGAGAACATCGATGGAGGGAGGTAGCGCAGTCACTCGACGTCGCGAACCGTCGGTGTCACGCTTCAACTTGAAGTTCAAACTCGTCGGCATCAGGCGAGCGGCGCGGTACGACGCGAATTGTTCCCCCGACCAGCAACGGCAACAAGGGGGAGGAAGTCGCCGTAACTGTGTACGCTCGCGAGCCTTCGCCGCACGCTAGACGCGGGCGCGTGTCTTCAAACGCGGCCGGCCACGTCCGCCGGCGCTCGCGGCTAGTCGGCGCTCGACTTTCGCCCGCCTGCGAAGCAGCGACTGGACTGACTTCGCTTCCAGGACGATCACTTCCAGGCGTGCAATCTCTATCAGATCGACGCCCGTCACCCTTTCGCAGAGCTGCCGCAGGCGTGGCTCATGTCCAACGAAGGCCAAAGTGGTCGCATCCGTAATCGTGACCCCCTGTGACCGGGCTTCCTTGAGGATTCCGCGCCACGTAAACTGGCTCTCAGCAGTTTTCGGCGTCAGGCCGACGACGTCGACCATGGCAGCGCGCGTGTCCCTTCCTCTCAGGACTTTCGCCGTGTCTTGCGCGTGACGCCAACAGGTGGTCAGGTAGGCATCAGGCTTAAGGTCTTCCCGAATGAGCACGCGGCGGACAGTACTGGCCAGTGCCCTGCCCTTAGGCGACAGGGGATAGTCGCCTTCGTCGCGGCCACGTCGCCACTTCCATTCTCCGTGACGAACCAGGAGCACATGCATTAGAGGACTCCTGCGGACGAAACTATTTGTCGCTATCGGCCATTCTGCTTCTGGCGGAGGAGGGGAGACTTGGGCTCGATGACCCGATCGCCAGGTTCCTACCCGATGCCCCTCCGTCCTGGAAGCCCATCACCGTTCGGCAGTTGATGAACCACACGGCTGGTGTGAGAGACGACTGGGACGAAGACACTGGATTTTTCCTGCGAAACCAGACCAACGAGGACTTCCTGAAGGAGCTCTACGCCTTCCCGCTGAAGTTTGCTCCTGGCCAGGGATGGGCCTACGGCGCCGGCCCTTTTGTGCTCGGCGTCATCATCGAAAAGATCAGCGGTAGGCGATACAGCGAGTTCATGCAAGAGCGCGTGTTCGGACCGCTGGGAATGAATGAGACCGGCATCAACGATGTCTTCACCGTCTTGCCGCAGCGCGCATCGGGATACCGGTGGATCGGCGGCGCCTTGACAAGAGGAGCGCGCATTTCGCCGGCCGCGCAGAGCCGCGGCGACGTAGGCATGATCACCACGGCAGCCGATCTCGCGAAATGGGACATTGCCCTGAACACGACGAGGCTACTCTCGCACAAGAGCCTGGAGGCGATGTTCACCCCGGCGACAATCAACAACGGGATTGACACCGGCTCGGCCCCCGGTTGGTTCGTCCTCCCGTGGCGCGGCGATCGGCTCGTGATGCACAGCGGCTCCTTCCGCACGGGGTTCGGTTCAACACTCTGTCGGTACGTCGATCGTCGACTGACGGTGATCGTGCTCACAAACCAATGCGCGGGCGGACAGCGCATGGGCCCATGTTCTACTGATGAACCTGCTACCCTCGCGAGCGGCATCGCGGCGTCCTATGAACCCGAGTACGGTCCGATTGCGCGTATGCGCCCCGAGCGCGACCCCAATCCCAGTCGCACGAAGAACCTGTTCGACGTCTTTGTAGCGGCGAGCGAAGGCCGTATCGACCCACGGGTAGTCGCAGAGCGATCGCCGAATTTGTTCCGGCTTGAGCGGCTGCAAAATGCCTTCAAAGGCATCACCGCGTTGACGTTCATCGCGTGCCAGGACACGAACGGACGGCGCAACGCGTACGACGAGACCGCAGTGTGTTTTTACAAAGCGGATGGGGCGCCGGTGCCGTATTGGACGGTCGGCTTCACTCGATCCGGACAGATCGCGTATGTCATGCCAGAGATATAGGACTCCAGCCGCTCGGCCATCGCAGCTACTCCGCGAGACAACGACTGCTTGCTCATATCCTTGACAGCTCGCACTATCCGGAACGGTATTCCGGTTTCGTTGGGCATGGCACCCGAGCGTGGCACCCGCTGTAAATGACTGCAGACTCGCATGTTGAGCGCGTGAGTTCATGACTGTCACGCCGGAGGCCCCGGGTTCGAGTCCCGTCGACCCGCCAACACCTACAGAAACCATCGTCGACAGCTCGGCAGCTATGGAAACACAGCCAACTGCACCTGCCCGCCAGCCGCTTGCCCGTTCTTGTCAACCGTCTGCGCAGGTCATCGACGCAATCGGTCCACAACCGCACCCCCGTTTTATTGGAGTTGTCTCTGGCGTTGCCGTCGGTGGAGGCTCGGGGGCGGTGGAAAGAGCCGGGGAGAACGGGAAACCGGTCACCGATCTACTTGCGTAGGACCGGAACGCCTGGTAAAGCTACTTGAGCCTGAAGGAGAGTTCAACAGGTACGATCACAGCGGTCGGGCGGCCCTGCACGGTGCCCGGTTTGAACCTCCACTGCCTAACTGCGGAGACTGCTTGCTCGTCGAGGCCAAGTGATGGCAGTCCGCGAAGGACGCGGACCTCCCCTACGGCGCCATCAGGGCGTACGACCGCTTCGAGGAAGACTCGGCCCTGTTGCTTGGCACGGATCGCCGCACTCGTATAGTTGGCCCGAACTTCTCGAGTCACGGCCGGTAATTGAACACCCTCGTCGCAGGGGCGAACAGCATCGGCTGAAAACGGCACACGCGGCGGCCGTTTCGTTACGACGATCCCATCAGGTTTTTCCACGGCGACAACGTATCGCTCTTCTCGCCTTTCCACAGTGCCAGTCCCACAGATGTTGCCAAGAACGTAGCCATCCTCCAACCGCGGCGGGAAGCTGCGCCGAACCAGCTCGGTAATCAGTATCGCGCCACCGTTCTCCCAGTAGGGCTCTTCGAGATCCAATATTGTCGCGCGGTCCTTGTCCGAGCAACCGTGTGTCACAACCCTGCCGCACATCGTGACGCGTTTTCCCAGGTGATTCTTGAGCTTCCAAGGCGCGACACGCGCCGGAGAGTTCGGCTGGACAGCTGCGATCAGGCCCAAGCTGCCCACGACAAGTAGTGCGACGGAACTTGAGACGATTATTGGCAGCCGCATAACGCTACCTCGGGTGGACGAGCTGCTTATGAGTCATTGCCAATATCATCGGTCGCGGCACACACTTTCCGTCGGTCCACAGCCGCACCATTTTCATACGCGGTGGCCGTCCGCATTGCTAGATCCCCTCGGTCTGTGAAGGCGCATGTTGTCGGGAAACGGGCTCATCCGATGTTGAGCAATCGGTCCACAACCGCACCCCATTTTCATTGAAGTTTTGTGTGGCGCTGCCGTCCGTGACGGCCACAGGGAGGTGGAGGGAGCGCGGACGGACGCCTCCTGCCCGACCCGTTCGCCGGTGATGTTCGGAAATGGACGCCCTTCTGCTCGGCCGCAGGCGCAGACGAGTCTTCTTGAAGTTTTCGGTTATGCCTACCCTCGGGTGACCATCCCGAGGTGGCTGGAGCGAGGGAGGATGGGCCGACCGCCTCAATCGGGTGAGGGGCGGCCCTAATCTCTGGCCCGCGCTGACACCTGGCCCGCTGGCGGCCCAGCTGGGGCGGGGAACCCTCCAGCTGAGACCTTCCGCACGGCCTAGGCGGCGGCCCCAGGGATAGGGCGGCCCGATGCTTCCATTCGTTGCGACTTCGGCGTTGATCGTTACCGGAGCGCGCAGCCGCGGGATGAGCTGCTCCGCGCAGTCGCCGTCCACGTACAGCTCGGCGCGGGTGCCCGACACCATGAGCTTCACGTGCATCCAGCGGTCGTACGTCCACCGCGCCGAAGCCTCCCAGGTGGGCCGTCGTAGATCTGCCAGGCATACCGTCCGTGGAGCACTGGCGTGTACTGGGTTGCGTGCGGCTGGCCGCTCTCAGGTTCTCCGCAGGTAGAACAGCTCGCAGTCGGCGTGCGTGGCGGCACGGAACGCGATTGCGGGAAACCCCGACGCCTCACTGAAGGCGATGTCGAACTCGATGGTGCCGTTCTGGAAGCGGCTGCCCAAGCAGCCACGGGGCAGCAGTAAGGCGGTGCGCCCGCGAGAGAGCTCGACGCGCGACTCGGCGGCGCTGATTAGCGCTTTTCTTGGTCAAACGGCAGTTTCTTCCGCCATTCGGCCGCCTTGTCGAGCTTGCCCCAAGCTTCGTACATGTCGGCGATCCTCACAGCGACTTCGGAGGAATCACCCTCAACGCTCGTGTCGGCCTGTAGTGCCGCAAAGTAGCTGAGTAAGAAAGGTTCGGCCTCAACAAATCTGCGCTGTTTGGCCATCGCGCATCCCAAAGCGCCTTCACTCTCCTTGGTCCTTGGATGGTCCTTCCGCAGCCGTGTGCTGTTGATCGTCAACGCCTCGCGCGCGGCGCGCTCAGCGTCCGACGCCTTACCGGAACGGCACAGCGAATCGGCCAGGAAGGTCAACGCTACGGCGACCCGTGGATGATCGTTACCAAGGGTTGGGCGCTCGATTGCCAACGCTTCGCGCAGGACGCGCTCGGCCTCCTGATACTTCCCCTGCATCGAGAGGACCTGTCCGATGTTCGCCAGGTCGAGTGCGACGCTCGGGTGACGCTCACCTAAGGCGCGACGACGGATCGCGAGAGCCTCCCGATAGGATGCCTCAGCCTCACTATACTGTTGTGCAAAGAACAAAACCCCACCCAGGTTGTTCAGCGAGGTCGCGAGACCTGCGTGCTCTGACCCGAGTCGTTGACGTTCCAGCGACACGACTTCGCGGAAGGCGGCTTCGGCCTTGCCAAAATCGCGCTGCTTAATCCAAACGACGGCGAGGTTTCCCATTGCGCTGATCGTTCGCGGGTGACCGGGGCCGTTGGCCCGACGAGCGTATTCGAGCTGCTCACCAAAGGCTCGCTCGGCTCCAGACAAGTCTGCCTTCGCGACGAGAACGGCGCCGAGGACAGCTGCACACGCGGCCAGTTCCGCATCCGGGGCATTCGAAACGCGGTCATACAGCCCGCGGGCCTCGCGTACCGTGACCTCCGCTTCGGTCGCTTTTCCCTGGCCCATGAGTATCCAGGTCAGTCCGGTCAATCCTTTAGCCAAGGCGGCATTGTTGGTGCCGGGGTAGCTTCGAAGGATCTCAATGGCTTGGCGGGACAGTGGTTCGGCGTCCTGATACTTGGCTTGTCTCTCCAGCGCAGCGGCGAGCAAAACCATGCTAGCGGCGGCCTCCAGGCTTCGGGGACCCTGGATCTGTCGCTGATGCCTCAGCGTCTGATCGTGAACGAATTCCGCGCTCTTATAGAGGCCCAGGCTGAAATACGCCTCTCCCATCGTTCTCATGAAAGTTGCCTGGATCTCGGGCTGACCTTTAAGGCTCTGCTCGATACGTTGAGCGCCTGCGTCCAGGATTTCCCGCGCGGTAGTACTGTTCGCCACGGCTTCACTCGGAGCGGACACCTCAAAGAGTCCCACCAGGAACGCGGACACCTGTCGGGCTGTCTCCGCCTCGCGATTCGCGCGGTCGCGTTCGCGCGCAATCCGCTGCGCCTGCACCGCCATCGTCCCGGCGAACGCGACCAGCACAAGCGCGAGCGCCGCGGTCGCACCGACTCCGATTCGGTGACGCCGCACGAACTTCTGCGCCCGGTACAGAGTGCTCGGCGGTCCCGCCGTCACCGGCTCATCGTCCAGATGCCGGCGCACGTCGGCCGCGAGTGCGTTGGCCGTCGCGTAGCGCCGCGTGCGATCTTTCTCGAGCGCCCGCATCGTAATCCAGTCGAGATCCCCACGGAGGTGACTGGCCAGGCGCGCGGGTTCCGAATGCCTGTTCTGCGCGGATTCGACCGAGGCGGGCCCAAGCTGGGTGATGCGGGTGCTGGGTTTTGGTGGATCCTTCTCGCGGATCGTCCGCCGAATCTCGTCCAGCGGCGCCTCGCGAAGTAACTTGCGATCCAGGGGCAGCGTGCCAGTTAACAGTTCGTACAGAATGACGCCGAGCGCGTAGACGTCCGTGCGCGTGTCAACGTCCAGCCCCGACATCTCAGCTTGTTCGGGACTCATATACTCGGGCGTGCCGATAAGCGCACCGAGTTCGGTGAAGGCGGGCCGTTCGGCTAGAGGCTGCGCGATGGCCTTCGCGATCCCGAAGTCGATGATCTTCGGGACAGGACCATCGTCCCGAATCGTGACGAGCACGTTGGAGGGCTTGAGGTCGCGGTGGATGATGCTCTTCTGATGCGCGTGCTGCACCCCCTCGCACACCTGCATGAACAGGTGCAGGCGTTCGTTGGTGCTCAGCCGGCAGCGGTCGCAGTAGGCGGTGATCGGTTCGCCCTTGACATACTCCATCGCGAAATACGGACGACCCTGCGGCGTCGTGCCCGCATCGAACACTCTGGCGATGCTCGGGTGATCCATCAACGCGAGGGCCTGCCGCTCGGCTTCGAAGCGCGCGATCACCTGCACGGAGTCCATGCCGGCCTTGATGATCTTCAGCGCCACCTGGCGCCGGAAAGGCCGGGTCTGCTCCGCCAGCCACACCTCGCCCATGCCGCCGTCACCGACCTTTTGCAGCAGGCCGTAGGGACCGATCACGTCACGCGCGTCATCTGACCGTGCAGGTTCGCGCGTTAGATCGGGATCGGCGTGCGGAGCAGGATCGCGCGCGTCGTCGGACATCGCACACCTCCAAGCGAGCGAAACGCGGCCCCCGACTGCTTTGGAGAAGAGTGGATTATAGGCCCACAGCAGGTACTACTGGCCCGAGTTGCGTTAACGAGGGCGAGCCACGTTTAAACTGGTGAGCCGCAGAGGAATCGAACCGACGGCGAGGCCCGATGCGCCCACAATCGGGTTACTCCCGATCAGTCGCCATCTGCCGACGATCCCGGCTTTGAGCGCCAGATCGACACTACGTCAGGCAGGACCAATCGCGCCCGCCGCCTCGTCTCGCCCATATAATCGCGTGACTCTTGGCTCTCACTCCCGGCACCCGTCTCGGCGTCTACGACATCATCGCCCTGCTCGGTGAGGGCGGCATGGGGCAGGTCTATCGGGCTACCGACACCAAGCTCAAGCGTCAGGTCGCCATCAAGATCCTGCCGCCTTCCGTCGGGGCGGATCACGATCGGCTGGCGCGGTTTCAGCGCGAAGCCGAAATGCTCGCGTCGCTGAACCATCCGAACATCGCCG